>Ga0222650_1000137_pt1 | contig 65188 bp, 55 predicted proteins | sample AntAcemetagen367_FD_179820 | JGI IMG/M metagenome (GOLD analysis project Ga0222650, IMG submission 179820) | Saline water microbial communities from Ace Lake, Antarctica - #367 | ecosystem: Environmental > Aquatic > Non-marine Saline and Alkaline > Saline | place: Antarctica: Ace Lake... | reverse complement strand
GCTTAGCTAATTTTTTGGTCAGGGAATTTAAAGACTAGGCATCTTACGGATAAGGAACCAACGCACTGACGCCATCGCCGGATTATCCAATGTTCTCTCCTCTCACTTGGGTTTGTTGAGGAAGTGGTCTTGCGGTGACCGTGCCTAGGCGCCTTCGGAGCTCCTTACGATACGCGATGATATTAAAAACAAGCCTGGCATGTTTTCTCTCGCATGTTTTCTCTGTTTTCTTCTGGCATGTTTTCTTCCCCTTGATTTTCTGTCAAAGCCAGTTCGGTCGGTAATGGCGGCCGTTTGTTGCGGTGGTTTCCGTGGTCGATGTTTATGGAGAGGCGAGAAAATAATGATCTGATGAAAGCGCTGTTTTTAATTCTGGTTCTTATGCCGATGAGCCGGGCGGCTGAGGTTTCGGTGAGGGCTTATCGTGTGCCTTCACTTGCGAGTGTGATGCAAATTGAAGCGGTTGCTTTTTTTGATCCTTGGTCGGAGCCTGAGCCTCCTGAAAAGCTTTCGCCGCAGCCTCTCAAGCGACCGTTGTTTGCGAGTCGCTTCTTCGAAGGTCACGGGGAGCTCTTTGATTTTGGCGATTTTTTGTCGAATCGTTTTTCGATTTTAGAGAAGGAGATTCAGGGGGTTTTTGAATCGAAGTCGAGGCGATTGGTGGTGAGAACGAGTTTGGATTTTCATGATCAGTTGAAGCGGCGATTGCTTGAATTGCATTCGTTCCAGATTCGTATCAAAGCGACTCTTTTTTCTGTTCCCGGAGTTGCGTTTGGGCCGCGTAAGATTGAAGTGGAGAAAGCAAATTGGTCTTCTTCGGTGTCATGTCTCCATTTCCCGGATCATCGTGTCAGTCTCAGGCGTCAGGGAATGAGCTTGGAATTCGAGTCATTGTTTGAGTTCAAACCAGGGGTGATCGAGAATCGGATGACTCTGGAGAGCGAGATGGCTAAGGTCTCGTTCAAGTCAGCGTTTTGGCAGCGGGCGGTGGAAGATCATGTCATTGAGCTGGGGTCGCCAGATGGTCGTGAGACTTGGGTGTTTTTAGTGGAACAAGATCTTTTTTTGCCGACGGAAGCCGTTTTGATGAGTGGATTTTATTGGAAGATGGAATCTTTAATCCGAGGGAGGTTTTTGAACGAGTGCGGGACTATTCGAAGGCGATTCAGGTGTTTCCGGCGCCAACGTTTCTCTACCTCGATATCCTGCCATTGGTTGAAGATGAGACCAAGTTGCCTGATCTCTCGACGGCGACCGGTCCGGTTCCCTTTCGCTCGAATCACCCGGATTTAGGAGAAGGGAAGTGGAAGGATCTCTATGAGGTGAGCTACATCCTGCGAGAAGGAGGGTTTTCGTTAAAGAAGGGTGAGTCGTTCATGTTTCGCCAGTCGGTTTCCCAGTTTTATGCCAAGTTGGGTGCTGAGAATTTGAAGCGATTGGAGTTTCTTTTTAAGGCGGCTGAACCGGACCTGTCATTACAGTTCCGGTTCGATCTCGTGGAGGTGACGAGTGATCGTCGGTTGGAGCCAGGTGAGTTCGAGGAGGGTGGGTTTGAGATTCAGAAAAAAATTAGCGGGAGCGTTTTGCCGGGGCAGATCGGGAGCTTTCAATTGGGGGAAAGCCAAGCAGTTGAGATGGAACTTCAATCCGACGGTGCAAAATCGATGATCGAGGGGCGAGTGAGTTTCGGAGAGGCGAAGGAGCCTAAACTTCAGACGGGGTTCTTTTGCCTGCCCGGAGTCCCGTTGATCCTGCGGCAGTCTTGGAATGGCGAGAGGTGGAGCGGACTCGTTTTAAGGGTCGTTGATGACGTTCCGAAAGATTGACTAGTTCTCTGATTGAAAGCGGTAGTTGAAGCGACGGTTGGGGGCGTGGTCGCCTTGCGTGAAGAAGTCTTCGTTGAAGGGGGCGTTGTCGGCGGCGTGGAAATCGAAGGCGAGTTCGTCCGACCACTCGGGGAGGCGGGGAATTTGGATTTCGAGCATGTTGTTGTGGAAGGCGATGGGGACGAAAGTGGTTGAGGTTCGTTTGCCGTGAGGGTCGAGTTTTTCGAGCGAGGTGGTGGAGCCCTTGCGGGTTCTATTGAGGAGGTAGTCGTATCCGTGCCAACCGGTGGATGGGTTTTGGTCGGAGTCGAGAAGGAGAATCATCCAGTTGTCGCCTTGGGACTCGGTGAGGGGAGCGCGGGTATGGAGGAGAAAAGAGATCGTTTTTTTCTGGGTGGCGACGCGGAGGTTGGCGAAGTCGTTGCGGCCGGAGGTTTCGGTGTAGGTCTTGCCGGCCCAACCTTCGTGATCGCGGTGGTGGGTGTCGTGGAGAGGGTCGTTGAAACGGAGGGCGGCCTTCCAGTCGTCGAATTTTCCATCGATGGTGATGGCTTGGTTTAGGAGAGGTTTTGGGAGGGCGGGTGTGCCTTTGTAGCGGCGGATGTTGGCGACCATTTGGGAGTAGTAGGCATCCTGGTATCCCCCTTTCATGGGTTCGATATCGCGAGAAAATTCCATGCTGAAGCAATCGACAAAGTAGGACTCTCCTTTTTTGAGTTTTCTGCCGGTCATATCGTGAGCTCCTTTTCCGGGGGTGTAGAGGAAGCGCTGGGCGACCCATTCATTCCAACCGGTGATGAAGATGATTTTGGGGTCGATTTTGAGGGCGTGATCCCATTGTTCCTGGAAGTAGAGTCCGTGGGATGATTTGGTTTTTCCGGGTGCGGGCTGAATTTTGTTTTGGTGGGAGCGACCGATATTGGAAATGGGATGTTGGGCTGCAGCGACCGAGACGAATTCGGGCGTTCCGGGTGTGTGCCAGCCGGGCGTCTGGGGGGTGTGGTCGAGCCAAGGCCATTTGTCTTTGCCATTACCGAACCACTCGTGCCCTTTTGACCAAGCCCATGAACGGCGGAGGGTGAAGAAGGATTTTTGTTCGGGAGAGAGGCCCTCGGGATTGGCCATCATGAGAGGCTTGCCCTGCCAGTGAAACCAGAGGGCTTTGTACTTCCCGGGTTTGTAGATGCGCTCGTAGATCTGGTCGACGGTGCGGACGTGGCTGCTGTTGGCGAGGAAGGTGATTTGAGGTGTTTTGAATCCCTCCTTGCGCATCTGGAGCCAGGTTTGGCAGAGGGCCTCGACCTCGCGATTATAGACATAGGCGTTGGTGATATCGAGCGCAATGAAGTCGACACCGGCGTCCGAAAGCAAGGTGGCGTGGCGGCGAAGAATGTAGGGATCGCGAGCGTAATAGTAGCCGGATTCGGGTTCTCCCCAGTGATGGAAGACGCCGGGATCGGCCATTTTGTGGGGAGGCTTGGCCATGATCTTGGTGAGATCATGAGGGCCGGAGGTTGAGTGTGCTCCCAACCAGACGAAGTAAAAGATCCCGACGGTGCGGTCTTTTTTGATCGGCCCGGTTTCTTGGTTGAGGGGAAGACTTCGGCCGAGGTGATCGGTGGCGGGCCAGGGCGTTTGGCCTGATGAGGAAGTGGTAAGAATGGCCGCGAGAAGTGCTTTGATGATCATTGGAAGCTAGAGGTGATCCTGGGTTGCGGGATCGAGTTTTTCTTTTGGGGGGGCAAGCCAAGGGGTAGCGGCGGCAAACCAAATGACCATGCCTACCGCCATGAGGGTGAAAGCGGTCTGCTCTGAGAGGTCGAAAAGGAGATGTGAAAAGGCGGGAATGATCGTAAGCGCGAGCGCGATCAAAGAGAGCAAGGGGAGAAATTTCATGGTCAAAGGGAGATCTGTTTTAGGTCCGTTTTTTGATGAGGGTCTTCGAAAAAATGATATGAAGGATGGCCGTGGAGACCCAGCAGGGGAGGATGCAGAACCAAGAGTTGATGCCGACGAACTTAATGAAGTAGACGGCGATGGTGACGGGGATTAACCAAGCGAGAAGAACGGAGGGATTGACGGCGATGCCGGTTTTCTCGGCGGCGAAGGGCGTGAAGTTGGTAGGGCGCGCAAAATACCAGTCGGCGAAGATGACGGCTCCCATGGGGGCCAGGACCGTTCCGTAGAAGCCGACGAAATCGAGGAGTCTGAAGGCGAAGGCCGGGAAGATTCCGGCGACGGTGGCCACGAGGCCGGCCACGAGGGTCATGGTGCTACGGGATGAGCCGGGGATCATGGCCTGGAAGGCAAGCCCGGCGCGGTAGATGGTGGGATTGGCGGTGGTCCATCCGGCGACAACGACACAAACGATTCCGGCGATCCCGGCAGCGTTGGCGGCCATGATGCCAGGGTTGGGCGAAGTGTTGCCGCTGAGTTTGATTTGCGCGGCGAGCATGAAAGCGGCTGCGATCCAGGCCATGTAGTGGCCCACGAACATCCCGCCGGCAGCGGCCCATCCGGAGGAGGGCTTGCGGGCGTAGCGGAAGACCGAGAGATCCGCCATGCCGATGTGCATTGCGGAGTTACAGAACCAGGCGAAGAGGGCTACGGACCAGAAGCCCATCACGGGGGTGTCTTTTCCTTCTTGCGCGACGGTGATGGATCGGGTCCAAACGTCCTTGAGCCCTTCCCAGTCCGCCGCACCGATCTGTTTGAGCGCGATAATTCCGCAGGCTAGGAAAACGAGAATCATCCAGGGAGAGGCCACGTTCGCGAAGCGCGCCACGGTGTCGTATCCCCGGGCGGCCACGAGGGTGATGACCGATCCGACCGCGATCACGATGATGACAAAAGTGACGCTGTTTGGATAAAGGGCATCCAAGGCCGGCATTTCGATCTGAAAGGGGATTCCGACGGCGGTCGCGGCCACTGTGATCATGGCCCCGGCGAGGAAGCAAAAGAGGACGCCATTGGCCAGATTGTAGAATTTGACGAGTTGCTTCCCTGCAATTTTTTCAAGGTGGAAGTAGAGGGTCATGCGTGCCTTGGTCGCGATCGGTGCGCAAAGATATCGCCAACTCAACACGGCAAAGATGTTTCCGACGAGGAGTCCGAGGAAGATGTTTTGAAGGGTGACTCCGTTTAGGAGGAAGAGTGGCCCGATCATGAACTCCGTGCCCGCGGCATGTTCCCCGGCATACATGCCCCAGAACTTGCCCGGACCTTTTTGGGCCTCAGCGGGCACCGGGGTCCGTTCATATTCGTTGGGTGGGTGCGATTTTGAGCCGGGCATGGGATGGGATTCGGAGAAACTTTCTGAAGGAGAAGGTACGGGAAGCGGAAGAGGCAAGTGTCGAAATGAGCAGCTGAATCGTCAATCCGTTTACATGAAACGTTTCTTGTTGCTTTCAATGAAGTTGCACTAAGAGAAGAGATACCTAAAGTCACAAAGGATGGCAGGCGGTAAAATACGACTTAAAGATGTTGCTGAACGAGCGGGAGTTGCAGTGAACACGGCCTCGACAATTTTGAACCGGCGTCCGAATTCTTGGGCTTCAAAGAAAACGGAAGAGCGCGTTTTCTTAGCTGCGAAGGATTTGGGGTATCGTCCGAACCGTGCCGCGGTGGCTTTGCGCTCGGGGCGCTTCAATACCGTGGGTCTCTTGATTGCTGATTTGGAGAATCCATTTTACACTCACTTTTCGCGCGTCTTTGGGAATGAGATTTCGGGGAGGGGATATGATCTCGTGATCGAGAATTGGCAAACCGATCTGGCTCGTGAGAAGAAGCTTTTGGAAGAGGTGGTGCATCGAAATGTCGATGGTGTGGTTGCTTTTGTGAGTGATTTGGAGGAACACCGGGACTTTCTTGAGCACCAAACAAAGCTGGGCTTTCCGATCGTGGCTCTTGCGATGCCGGGAATCAAAGGTGCGCCGGTCGATGTCGTGGTGCCAAATTTCTCGACCGGTTTGAAGGAGGCTGCTGATTGTCTCTACGGCTTGGGCCATCGTCGTTTTGTCTTTCTGGCGGCACGCTCAGAGGGACAGCGGGTTGGGGGGCGGCCGAAATATTTTCGAGAGGTGATCGGGGAGTTTGGCGATGCCGTGGCGGAGGTTGTGGACTGTGGTCCGTCGATTGAGGAGGCAAGACGGGTTGGGCGTGAGATTCTTGAAAAACGAGACCGTCCAAGTGCGGTGATCGCATTGAACGATCTCACTGCGATTGGAGTGATGCGGGCCGCAAAGGATATCGGGTTGGAGGTGCCTCGCGATGTTTCGGTGGTCGGGATCGATGGCATTCCTCTGTGTGAGCAGTTGCAAGTCTCGCTTTCTTCGGTGGCGCAACCGCATGAGTCGATTGCGGGTAAGGCGGTTGACTTTCTGATGGCGCGAATCGAGGGCGTTGGCGAGAAGGCTCCGCAGCAGGCGGAATTTTCGACTCAGTTCATCCAGAGGGAGTCCGTGGGTCCTGCCTCATGATCTTTGCCTTGCATTCTCGGTCGTAGGCTTCTTAGCTGGTTTCATGAAACGTTTCTTGTTGATTTTTCTCTCCCGCCTTTTTTCCCGGTATGACTGAGGTGATTCAGGAACGCGTAAATGCTGCGCTGGACGACTTCAAGATCGAGCTGCCATCATGGGGGTTTGCTGATACGGGGACACGCTTTGGAAAGTTTCGGCAGGATGGCGCGGCGATCGATCTGGCTGATAAGCTTTCTGATGCGGGAATCGTGCATAAGCTGACGGGGTGTTGCCCGAAGGTTGCCGCGCATGTCTTGTGGGATTTTAAAGAGGGTGCGAAACCGGAAGAGGTCGTTGCGCTTGCGGAAAAATGCGGAGTGCGGATTGGTTCGATCAATCCCAACTTGTTTGAAGATCAGGAATACCGGCTTGGTAGTCTTTGTAATCTTGATCCGGCGATAAGAGGACAGGCTTCCGAGCACGTTATTGATGCCATCAAGCTGGGGCAGGCGGTGGGCTCAAATGTCGTTGCCCTGTGGATGCCGGACGGCACCAATTATCCTGGGCAGGACTCGATCCGGGGGCGGAAACGGCGTCTCGAAACAGTGCTCGGAGAATTTCACGACCATCTTGCGGAGGGGCAAACTTTTCTGCTGGAGTATAAGCCTTTCGAACCGGCCTTCTACCACACCGACGTTGCGGACTGGGGAATGTCTTATCTCCATGCAAAAAAGATGGGACCGCAGGCCAAGGTTCTTGTCGATACCGGGCACCATTACCTATCGCAGAACATCGAGCAAATCGTGGCATGGTTACTGGATGAGGAGATGCTGGGCGGATTTCATTTCAACGATCGCCGCTATGCCGATGACGACCTCACCCTAGGTTCCATCGATCCCTACCAGATTTTTCGAATCTTCAACGAGATCCACAGCTACGCGGCTTCGCAAGGAGGGGTCTCTCCGGAGATCGAGTTCATGATCGATCAATCTCATAATCTGAAGCCCAAGATCGAGGCCATGATTGAAACGGTCATGATGGCACAGGAACTCTTCGTGAAGGCTTTGCTGGTGAATCAAGAGATGCTTCAGAAACACCAGGAGGCCGGATCTATCATTGACGCCGAGGGGCTGCTTAAAGGAGCCTTTGGTACGGACGTAGGTGATGCCATTGCGGCATGGCGAATCGGACGCGGTCTTGCGGGAAATCCTCTGAGGGCCTTCCGCGATAGCGGCTACCTCGAAAAAATCTCAACTGACCGTAAGGCTCGCCGAAAAGAACTCGGCAGAGCAACCGTAATCGGCTACGCGTAACCTCATCTTAAGTTCCAAACAAACTTTTCCTAAAATCATGTCTTTCGATCCATCAGAATACCGCCACGTCGACTACGGCTGGGACGACGCCAAGGTCGCCTCGATGAGCGCCGTTGAACGCCTTGTCTTTCGCTCCAATATCTTAGGGGCGGACCAGCGCATCACCAATACCGGAGGAGGAAACACTTCGTCCAAGGCCGGCGAGACCGATCCTCTCACGGGCGAAGAAGTCGAGGTGCTTTGGGTCAAGGGCTCCGGCGGTGATCTTCGTACCTCGACTGCGGACAACTTTTCCTCTCTTTATCAGGAGAAGCTCATCGCCCTCCAGAAGAGCTACCACGAGACCCGTCCGAATGGCGTGAAGACGCAGATCGAGGATGACATGGTCGCGATGTATCGTCACACCACCTTCAACCTGAACCCGCGGGCGTCCTCTATCGATACTCCGCTCCATTCATTCATTCCTTTCAAGCATGTCGATCACATGCATCCGAACGCCTTTATTTCACTTTGTGCAACCCGCAATTCCGAAGCGATCACAAAGGAGATTTTTGGTGACGAGGTTATTTATACCTCGTGGCAGCGCCCTGGATTCGATCTTGGTTTGCTCTTTCAAGAAGTCTGCCAAAAGCACCCCGAAGCGAAGGGTATTAACATGGGGCAGCACGGGCTCATCAACTGGGCCAATGATGACAAGGAATGCTACGAGTTGACCCTTGAACTCATCGAGCGGGCTGGTCGCTACATCGAAGAACGAGACAAGGGGGAGGAGACCTTCGAAGGTCAAAAATACGCCAAGCTTTCCGAGGTCCAACAGGAGGAACTAGTCAGCGAAGTTCTGCCGTGGCTTCGCGGGCAGGTCAGTCAGCAGAATCGCTTCATCGCGACGATCGAAACGACCGATGCCGTTCTTGAGTTTGTGAACTCAAAGGCTGCGCTACGACTCGCCGAACTCGGCACCTCTTGTCCGGATCATTTCCTGCGGACCAAGATTAAGCCGCTTTACGTTGACTGGGATCCGCAACACGAAGATCTCGACACTTTGAGGGTAAAGTTGACCGCTGGTTTGGAAAAATACCGCGCTGATTATGCCGTTTATTATGAGGCCAACAAAGAGCCTTCGTCGCCAGCGATGCGTGATGCCAATCCCACCGTGGTGCTCATTCCGGGAATCGGGATGATCGCCTTCGGGAAGAATAAATCCGAGTCACGGGTGACTGCGGAATTTTACAACTGCGCGATTGCCGTGATGCGAGGCGCGGAGGCGATTGATGAATACATTGGGCTGCCGCAGAAGGAGGCCTTTGACATCGAATATTGGGCGCTCGAGGAAGCGAAGCTTCATCGGATGCCTCCCGAGCGGGAGTTCGCACGGAAGGTGGTCGTCATTGTGGGCGCGGGAAGTGGCATCGGCAGGGACATGGCCCACTTGATGATTGCGCAAGGGGCGCATGTTGTTTGTGCAGATCTCAATCTCGAGGCAGCGAAGTCTGCCGCTGACGAACTTTCGGTAAAGGTTGGGCCGGGAATCGGGGTCGCCGGGAGCGGAATCTCCGGCTGCGGAAATGCCATCGGAGTGGCCTGTAATGTGACCGACCGGAGTTCGATTCAGAAGATGTTGGCGGAAGTTGTTTATGCCTACGGAGGCTTTGACCATATCGCCATTACCGCGGGGATCTTCGTGCCCCCGGACCGGACCGGGCATATCCCGGATGATAAATGGGGACTCACCTTTGGGATCAATGTCGCCGGTCCCTATTTTGTGACTGATGAAGCCGCCAAGATTTGGGCGGAACAGGGGCTCCGCGGTTCGATGGTCGTGACCACGAGTGCAAATGCCGTGGTCTCCAAGAAGGGGAGCTTGGCTTATGATACCTCGAAGGCCGCGGCGAACCATCTTGTTCGCGAACTGGCGATCGAACTTTCTCCTCTGATTCGCGTCAATGGCGTCGCTCCGGCGACGGTGGTGGCGGGGAGTGGCATGTTTCCTCGTGATCGGGTTATCGCTTCCCTGACGAAGTACGAGATTCCTTTCAGCGACGCCGAAAAGACCACAGGCCTTCGGGACAAGCTCGCGCAGTTCTATGCAGACCGCACCCTGACCAAGGCTCCCATTACTCCACGCGACCAGTCAAATGGGATGCTCTACATGCTGAGCGAAGCTTCTTCAAAGACGACCGGTCAGATTCTGGCGGTTGACGGGGGACTCCATGAAGCTTTTTTAAGGTAATATCTTATGAAGACTGATGTCCTTCTCATTGGCTCCGGGATTATGTCCTCGACCCTCGGGGTGATGCTAAAAGAGCTGCAACCGGAGCTCTCGATCCACCTCGTCGAGGTCACTCAAAAGCCCGCCCAAGAAGCTTCCAACGGTTGGAATAATGCCGGGACGGGGCACGCCGGGATTTGTGAACTCTCTTACACCCCTCACCAGGAGGCGGACGGAAGTGTCGACGTTTCTAAAGCGATTTCAGTTTTTGAGGACTTCGAGCACTCCCTCCAATTCTGGGCCTATGCCACGCGGAAGGGAATCATCGGGAACCCGCGGGACTGCCTGAATCCTCTCCCGCATCTCTCGCTTGTTCATACCGCGGAGCAGCTCCCCTATTTAAAAGCGCGCTTTGAGGGACTGAAGAAGCACCATTTCTTCGAGCCGATGAAGCACTCGACTGATCGTGGGGAAATCAGGTCGTGGGCTCCTCTTTTGGTCGAGGGTCGTTCCGAGAATGAGCCGATCGCGGCGACCTTCATGGAGGGTGGCACCGATGTGAATTTCGGTGAGATCTCGCGCTACTTTTGTGAATGGCTTGGTGAGCAGGAAAAGTGCCTCAGCCATTTTGGAAGCCGGGTTGTTGCTCTCAGAAAGAAGGGGAAAGGTTGGGTCGTTACGATGCAGGACGAAGTGACGCGTGAGAAGCAGGATATCGAAGCCGGGTTCGTCTTTGTGGGAGCGGGCGGGGGATCGTTGCCACTACTTCAGAAGTCCGGCATCCCGGAGGCGAAAGGCTACGGGGGGTTTCCGATTGGGGGACAATGGCTGATCACCAAGAATCCCGAAGTTGTCGCGAAGCATACCGCCAAGGTTTATGGTCAGGCTCTGGGCGCCGCTCCGACAATGGCGGTCCCACACCTCGATACCCGGGTGATCGATGGTGAACGCTACCTGCTCTTCGGACCCTTTGCCGCTTGGACCGGGAAATTCCTGCACAACGGCGGGAGTCATCTGGACCTTCCTCGATCGGTTCGCCCTGGCAATCTTGTTTCCTTGATGCGCGTGGGCTTTCATAATCTTGATCTCGTCAAATATCTCGTTGGGCAAGGCTTGCAGTCGAAAGAGGCCCGCATGCGGGAGCTCTACAACTTCTACCCCAATGCCAGAGCTGAGGATTGGGAGGTCATTGATGCGGGTATTCGGGTGCAGGCGATCAAGCAGGAACCCGGAGAAGAGCCCGGAATTGTTCACTACGGGACCGAGGTTTTGACGAGCAAGGATAAGTCGATCTCGGCTCTTTTGGGAGCCTCTCCGGGAGCTTCCGTTTCGACCCAGGTGATGCTCGAATGTCTGCAGCGTTGTTTACCAGACGTTCTCAAGTCAGATGAGGCGAAGGCCCGTATGAGTGAGATGATTCCTAATTGGAATGAGGATCTGAAAGAAGCCTCTGCCCGCGACCGCTATCTCATGCTTCACGGGAAGGCGATGGCTGATCTCAATCTCTTATAGTTATGTCAGAAGATCCTGTTTACCTCGCAATCGATCTTGGTGCCGGAAGTGGTCGCGTGATTGCGGGTGTGATGGCGGACGGGAAGCTTTCGCTTGAGGAAGTGCATCGATTCGAGAATCAACCGATCGAAAAAGGGAAGCGGCTCTATTGGGATTTTGAAGCGCTTTGGAAAGGGATTCTTGCCGGACTCGCGGCCTCAGTGGTGAGATTTGGTGCTGAACGGATTCAGTCAATCGGAGTGGATACCTGGGGAGTGGATTATGGTTTTCTGGATGTCGATGGAAACCTCCTCGCCATTCCCCGGCACTACCGGGATCCCCGTACGAGGGGCGTGATGAAAGAGCTTCTCGGCCGTATTTCGGCAGACGAGATTTTTTCGACGAGTGGAATTCAGTTTATGGATATCAATACGATGGTCCAAATGGGAGCCGAGGTTAAAGAGGCGAACTCGGTCCTGCCGCAGGCTGCCCAGTTTCTCATGATTCCGGACCTCATCAATCATCGCCTGACCGGGAAGGCTCTTTGTGAGAGGACGAATGCCAGTACAACGCAGTTTTATAATCCGGTAGAGAAATGTTGGTCTCCGGACTTGTTCGAGGCCCTTGGGCTCCCCTTGTCAGTGGCTCCCGATTTTGTGGAGGCGGGCGAGATTCTTGGGCCTGTTTTGGACGAGATTGTCGAAAAGACCGGACTTTCACCTGAGACCAAAGTGGTGACAGTCGGGAGTCACGATACCGCTTCCGCAGTGGCTGCGGTGCCCGCCGAATCAGGTGCCCGCTTTGGTTACCTGAGTTCGGGGACCTGGTCACTTTTGGGGGTTGAGATTGATAAACCCATCCTCACCTCACGAGCCAGAGAATACAATTTCACCAATGAAGTCGGTGTTTTCGATACCATTCGACTTCTTAAGAATATCAACGGACTTTGGCTGGTGCAGGAATGTCGTCGAATTTGGAAACAGCAGGGGCATCATTGGAGCTATCCAGACCTTGCCCGCATGGCGGCAAGCGCCACTCGGCTGCAATCGTTTATCGACCCGGATGATGAACGATTTACCGGACGGTGTGACATGCCTCGTGAGATTGAAAATTATTGTCGCGAGACAGGGCAGGTTATTCCCGATGGACCGGCCCAGATTTTGCGACTCATCACCGATAGTCTTGCGATGAAGATTCGTTTCGTGCTCGAAAGGCTGGAGAAGCTGATCGCGCAACGCATCGATGTCCTCCACATCATCGGCGGAGGCGGTCAAAATGACCAACTCAATATGAGCATCGCGAGTAGTATCAACCGGCCTGTGATTGTCGGGCCCTACGAGGCCACGGCAGCCGGTAATTTGATGATGCAGAAAGTGGCCTTGGGCTCATGTGGAAGTTTGGCAGAGGGGAGAACACTGATCCGAAATTCCTTTAAGACGAGACGCTTTGAGCCGGCCCATCCCAAGGAATGGGAACAGGCTTATGAGCGCTTCCTTCACTTGGTTGGCTAATCTTTGCCCTTTTTGGGGGGCATGAAAAAGCCGCACCCTCAAAGAGTGCGGCTTTTGACGGGGATTTAAGGGCTTCCTTTTGAACCTATTCGTTTTCGACGACTCTAAAAAAGAGGGCGTCGAGATCGGGACCAAAGGCTTGGAAGGTGAAGTTCGTGCTGTCTCCTTCCGAGATCACGCTGTCGTTGATCTCATTCCCAAAATCGATCAGATCAGTCGATGAGAAGACGGAGTATGAACGGTTTTTTCTGGAGTTCCATGTCATTGAGATTACGCCGGTGTCCGGATCATAGGAGAAGCTCGTAATGATCAAGGGGGCAGAAGCGCCCACTTCCCCGAAATATTCAATTTCGGACAAGGCGTGGTTTGCTCCGCCGGTACGGGTGACATCGTACCTGATGAAGAGGTAAGAGTCCGAAGCTGCTGGCAGATCGATACGAACGGTTTGGTTCCGAGCCGTCCAGAGTGAGGTGTCGTCCTGGCGGACGTAGATGTTCTCATAGTTGAGACCATCGTTAGAACCTTGGATGGCGAAGTCGAGTGGATCACGGGCTGGCGTGTCATTGCTCGACGTCAGCGTGAAATGGGTCAAAGAGATCGGCTCTTCGAACCCCACGGTGATATCCTGAGGAGCGCCGTTGCAGCACACTTTATTTTGCCCGCCGCCAGTTAGGTTGTCGAAGACATCAAAGGATCCTTCGCTGCCGCCGAAATTACCGAAATATTCTTTGCTGGAAGCTGTGATCGAAGTCCAATTGAAATTGGTTCCTGCTGTTTGCGGAGTGTCTCCATCAGCGGGGATGGTATCGCCATCGAGACCATCTTCTTCCGGATCGGTAAGATCACCAGTCAACAAGCCGGCAATGATCGAGATGGTGGCAACATCTGACTTACTATTTGGGTCATTCGGGTCGGTCGAGTTGGCGACTTCAAAACCATCGGTTTGGATGTCGCCGTCGGTGTCGTCGTCGTTTGGATCGGAGCCTGTTTGGGTGGCACTGACGAAAGTCCCGCCATTATCTTCGACGCCATCTAAAAGACCGTCGTCGTCGCTATCGGGATCGAAGGGACTGGTGCCTGTCTGAGTGGCACTGACATAAATGCCTGTGCCATCCTCGACGCCGTCCTTGAGGCCGTCGTCATCAGTGTCATCATCGCTGGGATCGAGCCCGCTCTCAGCTTCTTCAAGGTTGGTCAGACCATCGATGTCGAAGTCATCATCAGGTCCCTCCGAAAGGTCGCCGAAGAACTTGTTTTCAAAACCGTCATCGAGACCGTCCATGTCGGAATCGAGCAGAGCACTGAAGGATGTTTCAAGGAGTTCGTAGTTGGCAATATCGAAGGGCTCCGCCGTCTTGTCGCCTTTCTCCTTGGCTGCGAAGAGCTGGACCTGGGCACCGCCCCCCCTTTCCCAATAGACGAATTCCATCACGTGGTTGCCATAGGACAGTGAGATTGCTCCGAGAGTGGTTGTTGAACCCCGGTTGACATCAGCAATCGTGGCGACTTCGCCATCGATAAATAAACCGCCACCGTCATCGGAGTTAAAGCCGAAGGTATAGATGCCCGGGTCACCGATAAAGAGGGTGCCGGTTGCCAAGAGCCCATAGTCATCTGCCGCCAAGTCTTGCGCACCGAGGACAGGGAAGGGGCGTGGATCGGGGAATGGGCCGGCGGCGTCGTCCCTAAAATTAATGGTTGTCTCGGCGGTGTTGGTTTCGGTTATGATATTTGCCGGAGTCTCAAAAAGAGCACGGGTATCAGCAATCGAATTCAGCCCAACAATGGAGGTGGCGTTGCGAACGCTCCACCCCGCGGGAACGCTTGCGTCATCGTTCGGATCGGACGATGAATTGATTTCAGCGCCATCGCTGAAGCCGTCATTGTCGGTGTCAGCGAGATTAGGGTTGGTCCCGGTATCGTCCGCGTCCACAAAAGTGCCGGTGTTGCTCTCAACGAGGTCGTTCAATCCATCTGAGTCCGTGTCCCCGCTTAAAGGATTGGTTCCGGTATCGGTGGCGCTGATGTAGATTCCGGTGTTGGTTTCGGAGCCATCCTTGATGCCATCGTCATCACTGTCGTCGTCCTGGGGGTCGGTCCCGGCGAGGTATTCATGAACGTTGCTCGAATCATCCGAATCAAGATCGCCTGCGGCATCATTCATCGTCTTGTCGAGTCCGTTGGCGTCTTCATAGTCGTCGGGCATGCCGTCGCCATCGGTGTCGGGGAGAGTATCGACCAGGATGGAATTGATCTCCCAGTTTGGAATTCCCGCTCCCCGTGCTCCTTCGTCGAAGGCCCCCACAAAACGGACTTGAATACTGGAACCGGCAGCGGCACCGCCCACGTCGGCGACACTCGTGATAAAGGTTCCAGCGGCATACCCAAGCGATTCCTCATTGAACCCATCAAGCCCCTTCAGAACGTGGTTTCCGATTAAAGGGAGGGTGTTCGTATATCCGTTCAGCGTGAAAGCTGAGGCCGGAACGTTCTTGAAGGTGCCGCCATCAATCGAAATTTGGAGGCCGCCTCCATCCCAATTGCCTCCCTCAATACTGTATCGATGATCAAAGCTTACCTGAATTCCGGCAGTCGAAGGAACGGCAATGGCAGGACTGGTAATGGTGTTGGTTGCTGGCCCGGAATCGTCACCCTCGATCGACCAGGTCCCGCTTGCGGAACTGTAGACGGCAGGAATGGGTGTCGTACCGGTTGCTTCCTGGACAAATCCACCGTCATTGGCGTTGAAGTCCTCATCGAGGAGAACCTGGGCTGATGCGGTATGGGCGGTGAAAGAGGCTACCGCGAGTGCCGGTAGCCACGATTTTTGTTTATGTATGCTTTTCATGATAATCGGTTAGAAAATATCGAAAGCAGCTTTTCAGGAGATCGGCAAGGCGTCAAGTTGGGAAGTTGGGAATAAATAACGATTACGATTTGGCAAGTGGATAGGCTATCGGGATGGCTTAAATCAAAAAAACGAACTTTGAGTTTCCCCTTGCCCACGACGTTTGCAGAGCCGGTGATAGTGCTCATTTGGCCATTGGCTTTGAGGCCCTCGTTTCGAATTGATAAGGGCCCGTTGAGGCCGACTCCATAGGTGGCCTTGGCGGCGACGAGGCCTTGTTCGAAGCGGTTGGGGAGGCGGGCGATCTCGTGCCATTCCCCGTCATAGCGGTTGAGATCGAGGTCCTGGACGGTCTCGAGAGGAGGGGGTGATTGTGAACACGATACCAGGAAGACGGAAAAGGCGGTGAGGGCAAGGAGCTTCATAATTCTTTGGCGATGACGGCCGCAAGCTGATCGATGAGGCGGCTCTGGGCTGCGGCCAGTTCCTCGAATCCATCCTGGGTGAGTGGCTCGCGGAGAGAGCTTGTTTTACTGGCAATGAGACGGCTTCCGGGAAGTTCGTAAGCTCGCCACGCAGCCTCTAGAATGGCGTCACCATCCGGGGTGCCATGGAACTGCCGGACATCGACAGTGACTTGATACTTGAGCTCCTTTTCCCGTTCCCAGGGGTAAGTCCGCGTGTTTCCGGAACCTTTTCGGCGGCCCAGGTTACTGGCGAGAACGCGGGTGAAGTCATTTCGCAAGTCGCCAGCCCAGACATGGGCGTCGGAAATTTCCATCTTGTTTGGGCTGGATTGGAAGACGAGGTAGGGGCGTTCGACAAGGTAGTCCGCCATGGTCACCGGACCGACGCCAATCCCGATGCCGGCCCTGGACGGGGGGGGCGCGGCAGGCGAAAGAAGATAGTAACTCGTCTCCGACGAGCATGAGGTCAGAGCGAGAAACGAGAGCGACAGGAAAGAGCGGAGAGTCATTACGAATTAGCGCCGAGCGCGTGGGATTTTTTGAGTCTTGGGATCCTTTCCAAAAAGAAGGGAGTTTGGTTTGTCGGCAATCTCGGTGGTCATCCGGTTGATGGACCGAATGGCGGCGCGGAGTTCGTCCATGGTGCGTCGGAGGTCACCGTAGACAGTGCCGTTATTTGAGATGGGTTCGAGCGATTTATTGACTTGGGCGAGGGTCTCGCGGAGGTCGGTGGAAATGGCCTTGGTGTCATCGGAGGCTAGGATCGCATTGAGCGATTTCACGGTTTCAGTAATTCCCAGCAAGGTGGCCTGGGCATCTGCGACAATGCCTTTGCTCGAAACGATGGCCCGGTTGACGCTATCAAGCGCCTGGGTGGCTTCATCGGAGGTCTGTCCCACTTTGGCGATGAGGTCTTCAATCTTAAGTTCGTTGAATTTTTCCAAAAGAGTTGAGACCTGTTCCTGAATGTTTTCCAGCCCCGTGTTGATCGTCGGGAGGACGAGGTAGTCTCCCTGCTGTTTTACTCCGGCGTAGGGTTCATCGGGATAGTAGTCGAGATCGACGTAGAGTTGGCCGGTGAGAAGGTTCCCTGATTTAAGGGACGCTCGTAGGCCTTTTTCAAGGGCGTCTTTGAAACCATTCTCGCCTTCATCGAGAACGGATGGCGGGAAATGCACTGCCATGAGACGGGTATCAAGTTGAATTAAGATCGGCATTTTTTCGATATCGACATTCTTGACGAGTTTGTACGAGATTTGCCCGACCCGGCCAACGCGGAGGCCACGAAACTCGACGGGAGAGCCAATCTTGAGCCCGCGAAGTGATTGATCCAAAAGGAGAAGGAATTCGACACCGCCTTGGAAAGTGGTGTTCTGAGCGGCTTCTTCACTCTTGAAGAGGGCCTGAAAGGTGCCATCCGTGATGGCTTCGCCCGGGGATAGGCCGCTGGGGACGCCCACTGAAACGCGGCCCGCCACGAGCGAGTCGAGCGAGGGGAGTTCGAGATCAAAACCATCCGCTCCGATGCGCAGATTGATGCCGGAGGATTGCCAGAAGAGGGAATGATCGGTGATGAGGTCGGAGTATTCTTCTTCGATGAAGACCCCGAAGTTCACCGTCCTGGTGTCCATGTTAAAGGAGCGGCTTTCGACTCTTCCGATGAGGTTGTCGTTGAAGTAGATCCCGCTTCCGATGCCGATGGATCCGGGGTATTCCGCCGTCAGGGTGAGGCGGAGACCTGCAATTGTCAGGGGGGTGACAGGCGGGTCTTCGAGGCCGTCGAAATCGCGGGCTCCTTCCTGGCCGATGCCCGGATCGAGTTGCAGAAAAGCGCCGCTAATGAGGGTATTGAGGCCGGAGATGGAGGCTCCCTGAACCCGTGGTTTTTCGACCCAGAAGCGGGAGTCATTCCGGATAAGGTGAAGGTGCTGGGGCTTGACGCGCACTTCGAGTTCGACCCCGAGTTCGTCGGTGAGCGTGATTTGTTCGACCATGCCGATGTTGACGTTACGGCATTTTATTTCCGTTTTACCTTCCTTGATGCCGGCGGCATTTTCGAAGCGGACGATGACAACTTCGCCCTGGTGATCGAGCTTGTTCTTCACAAGCCAAGCCCCGAGGAGGAGGGCCACGATGGGGATGACCCAAACTTTGTTGAAGCGTTTTCCCGGGCGGATGTCGGGATGGAGACCTTCTTCGGTCTCGTTAGGGAGAGCACTCATGAGATAGGGGTGTTGGGCTTTGATTGTCTGACGCGATCCCAGATCAGCTTGGGGTCGAAGGCGTGGGCGGAAAGCATGGTGAGGATGACCATCAGGCCGAAGGCGATGGCGGCGGTGCCGGGCTGGATCGACATGAGATTACCCATTTGGATCAGGCCCACAAGAATGGCGACGACAAAGACATCGACCATGGACCAGCGGCCCACCAGTTCGGTGAGAGAGTAGATCGTGTTGGCGCTGCGGGGATTGAGTGCGATTTTGCCGGTCGCCGCCCCGCAGAGGATGCCGAGGGCCAGGAATTTGAGACCCGGGATCATAACGCTGGCGATGAAAATAGTGATGGCAACTGGATAGGCCTTCATTTCCCAAAAGGTAGCGACTCCTCCAAGGATGGTGCTCTTTTCCTCCGTGCCTAGTTGGGTAACGATCATGATGGGGAAAAGATTGGCGGGAATGTAGGCGAGGATTCCGGTGATTCCATAGGCGAGGCAGCGCGCAATACTATCCGGCTTGCGGGCATGCAGGTGGGTCCCGCAGCGCGGGCAATGAGAGCAGTTGAGGTCGGAGACCTTGTTGCAGGTGTGACAAGCTACGAGATCGAGTTCCAGGGCTGAAGGAGTCATTTGGCCTCCTTCCGCAGATGTTTCGCGGTTTCAATACGGTCCCACAATTCGGTGCGATCTACTCCGCCGATGGCACCCGCAAGACAGATCATGAATCCCCCCGCCGACCAGAATCCGATTCCCAGTTGAACCTCCGCCAGCTTGACCAGCTTGAGCAAGCTCACGATGGCTCCAAGAAAAAAGACCTCAACCATGACCCAAGCGTGAAATCCTTGGAAGATCTTCATGACCCTCTCACTGGCAGGCCAGAGGCGACCAAAGAGAAGGGGGACACAGAGGTAAAGCAGGCTGAGGAGCAGGAGGAGAGGTAGAATGATAACAAACATGGCCACGCTGATTGCGATGAGATGGCCCCCTCCCATCCACAGTCCGGCGACAGCTCCAGGGACCGAAACTTGGCTCAGGTTACCCTGGGCGTTCATGGAGATAAAGGGGAACGACATGAGGAGTCCTAAAAGTGAGAGCGCGGTCGCGCCGCAGGCGACAGCGCGTTGAAGGCTGCTGGGGCGGTTGTGGTAGAGGACAGATCCGCATTCCCGGCAGTGTGCGGCACGGCCTTCTGCAATGAGATCGACTTCGTGTAGGGTGTCGCAAAAAGGGCACGCGATCCGGTGATGAACATCGGGCAGGCGTGGCCAGGTGTAGTGGTGGTGCTGCGACATTGCCGGACTTAGTTGACGGTCTTGGGGGCGGGGATTCGCTTGGCGATTCCCTTGAGCAAGCGACCGAAGATATCAGCCCCCGTTATAATACGTTTATGATCGGTGGTCCAGTAGAGGACGACATCGCGATCGACGACGTGGTCGTGCGAGTCCTCCGCTTCGACGACGAATTCTCCGAGAACGGAGTCGAGATAGGTTTCTTCTTCGGTGACTACGATGGGCCGGTGGCACTGGGCGTAGGGGTCGGTGGCGTCGCCCTCAACATTGAGGTCACAGAGGAACTTGGTGGTGTCCATTACGATGACGGGCTCTTGTGACTCGTTAATAATGATGGCCCAACGATGAGGGTGTTTTTTGAGTGATTCGATAAAGTCCCTACCTTCGGCGGTGTCAGGCGATGGTAGGATGGAGAGATCGAATTTGGTGGGGAATTGATAGATTGTTTCGGGCCCGAGTTCGCTCCCTTCTTTGATGATTTTACGGTCGTCGAGATCTAGGAAATTGAGGGCGCCCTGGCCTTCGTTGGCGCTGATTTCGGAATCTTCTTCGTCGATGTGCCGTTCGAGGATGATCTCGATGTCGCGTTCGTCGAAAAATGAGGGTCCCTCGGGGCCGATCCATCCATCGAGGAGAATCGCGCAAGGTTTGGTGATGGGGTAGAGGAGGATTTGGTAGAAGCGGATGACCGGGGAGAGCAAGCCTCCGACTTTCAAGGCGTTTCTGGAGAAGTAGGCCTGCGGCATGATCTCGCCAAAGAAAGTAATGCCGATGGTGGAGAAGAGAAATCCGTAGAAACCATTGAGGGCCGAATCACTGAGGAGGGCAAGGAGGACGTTTGCGCTCACATTGCCCCACAGGATAGTGCAGAGAAGGAGGTTGGAGTCTTGTCGAAGGTTGAGGACCTTGTGGGCAGATTTGTTACCGCGCTGGGCTTCTGCTTCGAGTCGGAGGCGACCCAGTGAGAAGAAGGCGAGGTTACACCCAGAAAAAACGGCCGAGTGAATGAGGCAAAAGAAAATGCCAAGCCAAGTGAGGTATTCCATGGGATTTTGTGACCGTAGACTCTACCGCGACACGAAAAGTGCGAGATGTTTTTGCAGGGGTGTTGCTCGACCGGAGATTGCGGGAAGGCGATGCGGGAATTTACGAAGGAGTGATCCCTCCGTTGAGGTGGTGGGTTTGCCCGGTGATGAAGATGGACGCGGGGAGGACGAAGAATTTGAGGGCATTGCCGATATCGTCCGGAGTGCTCTAGCGGTCGACTGGGATCTGAGCGAGATATCCGTCTTTATCTTCCTGAGGATCGTGAGCGTGGCGTTCGACTGGAATCCAACCAGGGGCGCGACCATGTTGACGCTCCTTCCAAATGGGGCGAGTTCCCGGGACATTGAGCGGGACCAACCGATCTGCCCTCGCTTAGCGGCCACGTGGGGGTCAAGAAGTTGCGCTGTGCTCATGGCGCGAGTGCAGATGGTGCCGTTGAAAATCAAAATCATTTGAGATCTTCAAAATAAAAAGAGAGCGTTTGAACACTTTTCGCTTTTATGAACACTGTTCATATGATTCCCTAATGGCAGTTAATTTACACGAAACGTTGTCATGAGTTCCACTACCACTAAAACTGCCGCCATGTCCGAAAAGAAAGAGAAAGCCCCCGCTGCTGCAGCGGCAAAGGGCGACGATAAGATCGCTGCTGCCCGTAAAAAGAATCTCGACCTTGCCATTACCCAAATTCAAAAGGATTTTGGCGAAGCTGCGATCATGCGTTTGGGCGATGATAAGCGCATGGATGTCGACTCGATCCCGACCGGCAATCTGGTGATCGACCGCGCTCTGGGAGTGGGCGGTTTCCCCCGCGGTCGTATTGTTGAGGTCTTCGGGCCGGAATCTTCGGGTAAGACGACCCTGACCCTGACGGTCATTGCACAAGCTCAGAAGTCGGGCGGCTTAGCCGCTTTTATTGACGTGGAGCACGCTCTCGATCCACAATATGCCCGCATGCTTGGGGTGAATTTGGATGACCTCCTGGTATCCCAGCCTTCATCCGGTGAGGAAGCTCTTCAGATTGTCGAGACCTTGGTTCGCTCGAATGCGATTGACGTCATTGTTTTGGATTCGGTGGCTGCCTTGGTGACCAAGCAGGAGCTTTCCGGTGAAATTGGGGATTCCACGGTGGGGACGCAGGCCCGCCTCATGAGTGCTGCCATGCGGAAGCTGACCGCCTTCATCTCGAAGGCCCGCACGACCTGTATCTTTACCAATCAGATCCGTGAAAAGATCGGGGTGATGTTTGGAAGCCCAGAGACCACTCCTGGTGGCCGTGCGCTGAAGTTTTTCTCGTCGATCCGGGTCGATATTCGCCGCATCGGTCAGATTAAGGCGACTGATGGCACTGTAGTGGGAGCCCGGACCAAGGTTAAGATCGTGAAAAACAAGGTCGCTCCTCCTTTTAAAGATGCGGAGTTCGACATCATGTATAACGAGGGGATTTCCTCCTCGGGTTCATTAATTGATTTGGCCCAAGAGTTCGATATCATTCAGAAGCGCGGAAGCTGGTTCAGCTACGACGGAGCCCAACTCGGGCAGGGCCGCGATGCCACCAAGAATGCCTTGAAAGAAGACGAAGCACTCTATGCTGAGATCGAGGAGAAGGTGAAGGCGAAGATGAATGGATAGGTTCTCCGGCCCCTTCCAAATTTCACTTTTGTGAATCCCATGAGCTGCGAGCGGCTCATGGGGTTTTGGGATCTAAAATTCACTGCATGATCACTGGGCATTGGTCTCCTCGAGGTGGTCGAACCACCTGCTTAAGAGTGGCGAGGTGTCATCGCGGTTTTCGTAGACCGCGCAGATTGCCTGAATGCCCAAGCGGAGTTCAGGGAAGTCGGCGGGATCATCCCAAAGGTTTCGGGACGCGATGATGGCATCAAAGTCTCCGTCCGGGGTGTGCAAGCTTGTTTCCAAGATCCCGAGCAATTTGTTTTTGCGGACTTCAGGTTTTAGTTTTTCAACCTCGGCCTTCGCGGTTTTGTGAGCTGCTGTATCGGCGGCTTTTTTACCGCGAATTCGAAGCCAGTCGGAGGCGTGCTTGACTCCGTGAGCGGTCAGCTTGGCTCCGAGTCCGGGGATGAGACTCTTGGCGGCGATCCCAATTCCCAGAAGAGGGTTGGCGATGGCGACGACTCCGCCGATTAAAAGAAGTCCTCCTGAAACGAGATTACTTTGATGATCGATCTCGTCTGCGATGACATCAAGGCGGTTGGCGAGGTTGGACTCGGACGGACTATTTTGAAGCTGCTCATCCTTGAGTTCTTCGGTGAGGAGGTCGGTCAAATGGTCCTGTGTTCCGACTGCTGGAAGTTGAAAGAGGCGGGCCTTGGGAAGATCGTTCTGAGGACCAACCCCCTCAGGGAGAACACGCAGGCGATAGAGGCAATAGCCCTTTTTTTCGAGAAGGCTTGGGACCAGGAAATAGTGGGTTTCATCGCGGTCGCCACCAACGACAGCCTTTGACGATGAGAGAAGGGAAAAGGTTCCGAACTTGGTTTTGAAGAATGAAATTCCACTATCGAGCATGCGACCGGCGGTGTCCTGAAAGTCCTCGGCTGATTTTAAAATGGGATCCCAAAGTCGTTTCACGAAATTGTTTTTAAGAGTCGATCCGGGAACGGGCGATGACAAATTTCAGGTTCAATTTCGAGGGCGACCTTTCGGGGTTTGGATGAGAGATGTCTCGAAGAACAATCGTGCTCATTCTGTAGGGCTCCCCGGTGCTTGGATCTGGCACCGGAGGTGATTTTCTAGCGGCTTGTCCTTTTGGCATTGGTCCGCCATGCTTCAAAGATGAAGACGATCATGAGCCTATTGCTCGTAACCCTCTCCGTGGCTTTTGCGAATCCGGAGGAAAAGATGAAAGCGGAAGTTCACAAGAAGAATGACAACGCGCTGCCGTTTCGGTGGGCGAAGGTCGGTGAATCGAAATCACCGGCTTTGGTGCTCTTTTTACATGGGGCCGGAGAGCGGGGAGATGATAACAAAGTGCAGTTGAAGCATGGGATCCCAGATCTTCTGAAATGGCTTGAGGTCAACAAGGAAAGCGCGGTGGTGATTGCGCCACAATGCAATCTCGGTGTTTGGTGGGCCAACCTTCATGGGGATTTTCGGTCTCCCGAAGGGGGAGATCTGGAAGATAAGCCTTCGACCATGATGACGATGGTTTTTGAGGTGGTGGATCGTCTTGCCAAGGAAAATCAGGTTGATCCGAAGCGAATTTACGTGACCGGCTTGTCGATGGGGGGCTTTGGATCTTTTGCGGCGGTTGCGCGACGCCCTCGCTTTTTCGCGGCGGCGATGCCAATCTGTGGTGGGGGTGATCCCAAGACTGCCGTTAAAATGAAGGATGTCCCGTTTTGGGTCTTTCATGGCAAATCAGACAACGTGGTGCCTTTGAACGCCTCGGCAATCATGGTGGATGCTTTAAAGAAGGCGGGAACTCAGGTCGAATTTACGCAGTATCCCGGGGTCGGACACGATTCTTGGTCTGCGACTTACCGGGAGCCCAAGGTGTGGAAGTGGCTTTTTGAGCAAAAGAAAAAGTAATGCTTATCGGGCTCTTTCTTTCGATCAATACTTGATCCTGCGGGCTGCATGGGGAAACTCTCGCCCCACCGCCATGTTAGAGAACTCAACCTTTGCCCAAATTGGTGAGGCTATCGAAGCCCATCAATCCTTTGCTGTTGTTAGCCACGTCCGTCCTGATGGTGATGCCATCGGCTCGATTCTGGCACTTGGCCATGCTCTCGAGCAGTTGGGGAAGTCGGTTCGTTATCTCAACAATGATGGCTGTCCCGAGAGTCTGACCTTTCTCCCGGGTTCAGAGAAGGTCGAGATTTCCGCGGATGCAAAAGATGTTGATGTCGAGGTCGCGATTATTCTGGATACGGCAGCGCATGCGCGCGTTGGTGAGGGAAGCCTGGAGGCGATCAAGGGGGCTAAGGTGGTGATCAATATTGATCACCACATTTCAAACCCAGGGTATGGCGATTTGAACTATATCGATTCCAAGAGCCCGGCGACCGGGCAAATTATCTATGATCTCTTGATGGCCATGGATTGGCCGATTTCCGAGATGACCCGTGATTCCATTTATGTTGCGGTCTCGACCGATACGGGATCATTCCAGTATCCCGGAACGACTCAAAGAACTTACGAAATGGCCGCCGATTTGGTGGCTCGTGGTCTGAATGTGGGCGAAATTAACCAATTGACCTATGACAATCAACCTTACCGCCGCGTCGAGTTGATGAGATCTCTCCTGAATACTCTGGATCGGAGTGCCGATGGCGTTCTTGTTTGGTGGGATCTCCGTTTGGCTACGAAGGAAAAGTTGGGCTTGGTTGATGATGATTCCGAGGGGCTGATTGATTTTATCCGCGCGGTGCGCGGCGTGGTCGTGGCGGTTTTTTTCGAAGAGCTGGGTCGCGATAAGATCAGAGTCTCAATGCGATCAAAAGATCGGAAGATCAATGCCAGCGAAATTTGCGGGGTTTTCGGAGGCGGTGGCCATGCGCTGGCGGCAGGGATCCGTATGAGTGGCCCGCTTGAAGACGCTCGCGAGAAGGTCCTGGCAGAAGTTCGTAAGGCTGTCGTGCAGGCTCAACTCTCTTAATTTTTAAATCTCATGCAAAATCCGAACGACTTACCCAGTGGAGTTCTCTTGATTGACAAGGCTCCGGGAATGACCTCTCACGATGTGGTGGCAATCGCCCGTCGACAATTAAATATGAAGAAGATTGGCCACTGCGGGACGCTGGACCCGATGGCAACCGGCCTCCTCATGTTGGTGATCAACCGCGCCACTAAGATTCAGGATCTCCTGATGAGTGAGGATAAGACCTATGTGGGGACGATCACTCTTGGGGCCACGACCTCAACTCAAGATAAAGAGGGGGAAATCGAAGAAGAGAAAGAAGTGCCTGAATTGTCTGCGGATCAGATCACCGAGGCCTTTGAATTTTACAAAGGAAACTTTGAGCAAATCCCACCGATGGTTTCAGCGATTAAGCAGAATGGCGTGCCGCTCTATAAGCTCGCCAGAAAAGGACAGGTCGTGGAGCGCAAGCCGCGTGCGATTTTTGTGACCGACTATCAAGTGACCCGCGTGGGTCTTCCTGAAATTGATTTTACGGTCGATTGCTCGAAGGGTTTTTACGTAAGGACCTATGCTCATGATATCGGCCAGAGACTGGGGACCGGTGCCCATTTGAGTGCGCTGAGGCGGACTCGTTCCGGCAAGTTTACGTTGGAGCGGGCAGTTCCAGTGGAGGTGCTGAAAAAAGCGAGCCGAGAGGATTTGGTGAGTTCCTTCGTGAGCCTTGCCGAAATTTCTTTGATGCGTGGTGCTTGAATGGCTGCCTATTTTGCTTGTCACCCTCAAAGTTTATGAATCGATTGCCCAAGATATTCCTGCTCCTAAGTCTCCCTTTGTACTTTTTTGATCAGATTACGAAGTGGTGGGTGGTTTTTCGTTTCAGGGAGCCGCTCTCGACGGATTTCCACACCCCAGATGATGCGATCGAGGTGATCGAGGGCTTTCTTTGGTGGTCGAGAATCCACAACCAAGGTGTGGCTTTTGGATTGGGGAATGGAACAACTTGGGCTCCGATTGTTTTCCTCTTGGTTCTCATTGCGGCCCTGGTTGTGATCACGGTGTTTTGGAAGAAGGGGGCATTTGCGAATGCTCCCGCAAAACTTGCGGCGGCGCTGCTGGTCGCGGGTGTTCTTGGGAATCTTACCGATCGACTCTTACAAGGTTTTTGGTTGGAGAAGCACGCAGATCAATCGGCCATGACACGTTTGACTAAGGGCTATGTTGTCGATTTCATCAGTGTGAAGTTGCCGGGATACGAAAAGATTGTCCCTAAAAGTGGGGGTTTTTTTCCGACCTTTAATGTCGCGGATTCGTGCATCTCAATTGCTGCGGTGCTTCTTTTCTTTTCGGCTTTCAGGCCGGAGAAAACCGAGGAAGAGGTTTCCTAGACGGACGCTCTCTTGCTGCCCCTTCCCTGTTTCTTGGGAATCAGGAAGGCAGAGGGAAAGCTAAGGCCGGCGCGATTTTTTCCAACTTTACGGTGCTGATACGACAGAAGAGGGCGAATGGGAGCTCGAGAATCAGTCTGATTCGATCTTGGAATTCTTCTTTAATTGACGGGCGATGACCTTGGCTTTCGCCCGCTGATAGCGAGTTTTGGGAAGTAGCTTTGGCATGAGGGCCGAGAGGAAGTAGATCAGGGGGAAGGCCAGGAGAAAGCAGAGAATGCCCATCATCAGAAAGCCGGTGATGAAGCTTCCGGCATTCATACTGCCGAAGTCGAACCCCATGAACGAAGGCGTTCCCTCCAGCGTCGAGAAAAAGGGGATGGGGGGGACTCCCACGCGGTTATGGAGGAACTTTCCAAGGAGTTCCTGTTCGCGCATAATGAAAATTTGAGTGGCGGGATTGGTGACCCAGCAGGCGGCGATGGCAATTGCGACATTTGCCCTGAGGCGCATCGCGCCCATTGCGGCGAGAATCATCTGACCGGGAATGGGAAGCATGGCAACGAAGAGCCCGATGCCGAGGCCCGATGCCACGGTCTCCCGGCAAGGGTGCCATAGTTCGCGATTGAAGATGGGCGCCAAGATCTTGAGGAGCCAGGGATGACGCTTGAGACGCGGGCTCCGAAGCATTCGATAGGAACGCCGGACAAGTCGCAGGTAACGTCTTTTGATTTGGGCAGCCATGATGAATCCTTGCGAGGGTCCTTAGGTATGCTGTGGAGACCGGATTTTCAAGGCTTACCAAAGAGCATCGAACTCATTGCTGTCACGAATCAAACGTATCTGATCGAGGCGCTCTGTCACCTGATCGGTCCATGGTGTAAATTCGGCCGGGATGGGGGCTTCGGTTTGCATCCATTCACCGGTTTTGGGGTGAGTGATCCCCAGTCGCCAGGCATGAAGCATGAGTCGGTCGACCGCGATGGCTTGGCGGGCCGGTTTGCTGTAGATGGGATCGCCCAAAAGGGGGTGCCCGAGGGAGCGATTATGAACTCGGATCTGGTGGGTGCGACCGGTGTGAAGAGCGCAGAGAATCAGGGAGGTGCCATCCGGTGCGGTGTGAAGGAGATGGAGGTCGGTGATCGCCGCTTTGCCGGATCCCGGGTTGCAGACATCCATGCGTTGGCGGTGGACGGGGTGGCGGGCGATGTTGTTGAAGACGGTCTGATGGGCTTCCTTGGGGGAAGATTGTGCGATGCCGAGGTAGAGCTTGGCGCATTGGCGCTCCGCAAATTGCGAAACAAGGTGTTTGAGCGCGGGGTTGGTCTTGGCGGCGATGAGGCAGCCGGAGGTGTCCTTATCGAGGCGGTGAACAATGCCGGGTCGTCCGTCGCCCCCTTCAGAGGCGAGTTGGCCTGCGCAATGATGAAGGAGAGCATTGACAAGGGTGCCATCGTCGTTGCCTGCCGCGGGGTGAACGACCATGCCGGGAGCCTTGTTGATGAGGATGATTTCTTGGTCCTCACGAAGGACGGAGAGTGGGATATTCTGTGGTTGGGGCTCGCTGGATTTTTTTTCGGGAATGGTAATCGAGATGGTATCGCCGGACTTCAGGGCGGCGCGCGCCTTTACCTTGGAGTGATTGAGAAGAATGTCGCCTCCTTTGATCAGGGTCTGGATACGTGAGCGCGAGAGATCGGTCAGTTTGTTGGCAAGGAAGGCATCGAGCCGTTGGCCGGTGGCATCTGACACGGTGATGATCACGAGACTAGGGATCGCGCTAACCGCGGAAGAGAATGAGCACGCCAGCCAAGAGGCATCCGGCAAGGTTGGCAACAAGATCCCAACCGGTGTTGTAGTAACCGCCGACATTCGTATCGGGGATTGAGAGAACGGCCATGAATTCGACGATCTCATTCATCGCTCCCAAGCCCATACCCGCAAAGACACAGAGAAAAATCATCCCCATCGATGGGTAGAGTTTGCGTCCCAGCCGGTATTGAATACTTGCGCGAAGCGCTTCCCAAGTGAGCCAGGTGCACGAACCAAATCCAAAGAGATGGACGACGTGGTCATATTTGAGCCACTGTCCGATGACCCACCATGAGTAAAGGACCTGATGATCTCCTTGAAAGGACCAACCTTCCGGGATGCGGACAAGTCCTCCCGCGAGGTGCAGGGCTCCCCATAGCGTGAGCGACCAAAGAAGGGTCTTGGAAAAATTGACACGTGAGTGCATGAGCGCAACCACTCCGGCAATCACGATGAAAAACGGAATGTAGATCTTGAGGAAATACCAATTCTGTTGGGTCACGGCAGCCGTAATCGCGACGACGAGATAGAGGGCAGCGACAAGAATGATGGAGCGGGGGAAACGTGCTTTCTTCATAGCTGTCCGCGATTCTAGGGAGAATTTTCGAAGACCGCGAGACGAAACCGAAATCTACTTTTCTATTAATAGGATATGATACTCCAAATCCCCGGTTTCGTATGCCAATCGGAGCAGTGGGAAGATCCAGAGGAGTGACGGTTTTCTGAGGAGTTGCGAGAAAAAGAGGGGGAGGAGCCTGGGTTTGCCAAGGAGGACCCCTAGGGCCGCACGGAAAAGATGAGACCAGGTTGGTGCCGCCCCGGACGAGAGATTGATGGCCTCCCTGACGCGAAACCCTTGCGCTGTCGTGGCGGATTTCAGGGAATCGAGAGAGCGCCAGATCGGGAGGGCGCCAGACTTGGCGAGGTGCCGCAGGAGGGGATGATGTCCGGTTTCGGAAAACCAATCGGCAATTAAGAGTCGGGCACCGGGTTTCAGGGCGTTGATCGTCTTGTCGAGGCCGGCTCCGAAGGAGGGAAAGTGCGAAAAGCTTTCGATCGCGATGGCGCCATCCAGGGAATCCTTGGGGAGATCGAGGTGGAGCCAATCTCCTCCGAGAACGGTGAGGGAAGGATGAGGCTCGATGCGCTGCTGCTGGACTTGGGAGGAAGTGTTGGCGATCACTTTGCAATCGAATTCGCGGATGAGCCGATGGGCAAGGATGCCATACCCACAGCCAATGTCGGCGATGGTTCCTTTGGGTTGGAGGAGTGAGAGGGCAAGCTTGACGAGGTTTTCGCGAGCAAGCGAAGGGGGTTCATTCCCCTCGATCCAAAGACCGTGGTGAAGCGAGGTTCCCCAAATTTCACGGTAAAGGTGGTCGAGGTCATCGTAGATATTCTGAGGCATGTTTAACTCATGAAGGAGGCCATACAAAGGAGTCCGGCCACGAGGTCGCGCAGACTGAAGCGGTTGGTGCCGGACGATTTACGGAGGAATTTAAAGAGGGCTCCAGTCGGACATCCATACTTGCAGTATGCGAGCGGACTGAAAATAGATGCGATGAGGCCGATGATTGCGATCATGATGGTGGCGAGACCGGCCGATCTCCAGAGCCAGGCATCGAAGCCTTCCCAGTTGGCGAGGTTCCAGGAAGCGCCGAGGGTCATCGAAGCGATGAGTATGACAAGGAGGAGTGAGGGAAGATGGCTGAGAAAACGATGAATGGGGGCTGGAATCTTGAGGGGCTTTACCGGGAGCTTTCCAAGCCAACGCTGGAGGAATCCATGGGGGCAAAGTTGATGGCAGTAGAGCTGGTGCCCTGAGGCCCAGGGGACAAGGAGGGCGGCGGCGGCGAGGAAGATCAGTCCCCAAGAGTCGGTGAAAGGGAGCCCGTGGCGGGTCCATCCAAGTAGGAGGGCCTGTGATAGGAGGTCGCCAAGAATGAGGCCTAGGACAATTACGACCGTCGTTTGCCAAAGAATTCGCGCAAGCGGATGACCTCGGATTTTCGTGAAGGAGAAGAGAGCTGCTCCCACGGTGAGGGCGATCAGAGTGAGGTTCCGCCACGGAATCTTGATCGGAGTTGGCGCGCGGTCGGATTCGAAACGGGCGAGGCGGCGGGCGACACTGTCGGCAATGGCCCAAGAGGTATGAGTGGCTCCGCTGACGCCCTCAATTTTCGATTGTTCGCTGGCGAGAACTTCATCGATGGACATGCCATTGTAGAGTTCGAGCCAGGCGGGGTCGTCAAGGATACGCTCGTAGTAGTCCTCGTTGTCGTAACTCTTTCGGAAGCGAAGTCGCCTGACTTTGGTGGCGCTTTGGTCGAGGACGATAAGGACGTCAGTGGGGCCTTGGTAACCAGAGAGGTATTCCTGGGAAGGTGCGGTTCTCAGGGCGTAGCCGATGATGGTACGCTTTACCCCGTACATTATCTTAACGCCAGGCCAATCGGGGTGTTCTGCGATCGTGGAGGCTTCGGGGAGTTCGGCGGGAAGGATGTCGGTGGGGAAGAGGCGGGAGGTCGTCAGTCCGCCAAGGCGCGCGATGATGCTGCGACTGATGGCAGAGCTGGTGAGGGTGGATCCGGAAACGGCATCGATGTCCGGGTTGCCGGGGGAACCCAAGCTGAGACCGAGGTGAGCTGGCCAGAAGATTGGGTCATCGATGACCGACTGGAGATGATCCGGGGTATCGGCAGAACTAATGATGCGGGCCTCAATGAGTTTGCCGGTGCGGTCGAGGGAGAGGGCGACATTCGTGGGTCCGGAGTATCCGGTGAGATCGTCGCAGGAAGGGGAGGTGGTGAGAAAGTAGCCCAAGGGCTTGTCGCCGGTATCGAAGACCTGCTCTCCTTCGATCCGGTCGCCCTCAGGAAAGAGGAGTCGAAAGTCACCCTGTGGTGGAGTGACTTGCGATTTCTCGAAAATGAGAAAGGCGATTGTGGTGATGATTGCGAGGCGATAGAGCCGAACCCAAAGCATTCCTGGTCTCGGCATGAGCGTGCTCTACTTGACCTTGAGAAGCTGGACGGCGTCGATGTGGAGATTGCCGGGAGCTTTGGAGGTGATCGTCAGGGTCGCAGGGAGGACGTCCACAAATTCGAAAGTGCCCAATACCGTGTATGTTTTTTGAGTCGGAGTCTCGGTCTGATCGAGGGTAATCGTTTCATGGCCTTTGGCGTGAGTGAGAGTGAGTTCAGCGGCTGTGGTTCGATTTTCGTGGTTGAGCCAGTGAACGCGGACTTCGTATTTTCCGGAATCCTTAATTCTAATTTTGTAGGAGGCGGAGGCGGGGTGTGCGGCATACTGGTATCCGAGACCTTGGTGGGGTTTGAGGCCATCACCCTTTTGCCACGAGCCGGTGAGCTTGGCCTTGGTGTCATCGACAACGAGGCCTTTGAGGGTGAGAATGTTTTGCTTGGCCGGTTTGACGCGAAGACCGCCAGTGGGAAGAGGGGGAATGGTGAGTGGGGCCTCGCGTGATGCGCGGCGAGCGCGGCCGGGTTTTTCGATGAGGTCGATCAAGATGGGAAGGTAGTTTTGGTAGACGCCCCGCGGGTTCGTGTTTTGCGTGGTTGCGATCCAGGCGGCTTTCCCGACGACTTCTCCCATCATGCCGCAGGTCCGCATGACGCGGGTCGTGCCGAGGGCGCGGCGGTCCACGGAGACACAGCGGCCGGCCATGAAGAGGTTTTCGATATTTTTGGAATAGAAGCAGCGGTAGGGAATGTTGTAGCCGTTTTTGCGGTCCACCTTACGGTCGTGAACCGCGATCGCGATGAAGGGATTCTCCTCTGCGACGCCTTTCATGAACTCCTTTTTAGGGTAGTGCAGATCGATGGACCAAGTGGTCGGGACGCTGGCATCAGGGAATTCCTTGCGCGCTGTGATGTCATCTCCGGTGAGGATGAGGTCTCCCTCGAGGCGACGTGACTCGCGGTTTCCTCCGATAAAGGCCATCCATTTGAGTTGGGTGTTCGGCTCGGATTGCTTGATATGGGTGAAAGCTCCAAAGTTGGCGCGGAGGTTCCAGTCGCGAATTTCTTCGAGGTCGTTGATGGGGTGCTTGTCGTAGCCCCCTTCCCAGAACCATTCGGCTTTTTGGAATTTTTCGTAAGGGCCGCGAGAGGTGTGTAGGGTGGGGTAATCGCCTTTGCCAAGAGGCAGGGCCCACGGGGTTTCAGGCCAAGAGATTTTTTTGCCGGTATCTTGGGCGGACCACATGTTGGACATGCCCATGTGGCCTTTTTCAGCGATCATGAAAGCGGCCCCGGCTTGCGCTCCGATGGTACCGTGCCCGGTGGCGTCGCAGAAGAGTCGGCCGGCAATACGAGTGAACGAGCCGGTCGTGGTGTCCACGGCGTCGACTGATTGGACACGGTTGTTACCGGCGTTGGTGCGGAAGGCGAAGTGGTTGAGATAGAGGTCAATATTATCCTCGGCGCGGACGACTTTTTCCTTCAGGTCATCGACAAACTCCTGAATGAGGCCGGGAGAGTCACGGGAGAAGTCGGAGAACTCGTTCACGATTTCTCCGAGGTGGGGGAACTTCCCGAGTTGGGTTCCGCCCATCGCCCAGACTTGGACTTCGGATGAACCATTACCTCCCAAGACAGCTCGATCGTGGATCAGGGCAACCTTGAGACCATGGCGTGCTGCCGAAATGGCGGCACCGAGACCGGAGTAGCCTCCTCCGACTACGACGAGATCGTAATCCCCTCTGGTGGGTGGGGTCGCGGGGAGATTGAGTTTTTGGCGGCGGAAGTCGAAGAGCGCCTGGCTGTCATTGGGTGGGATTTCTTGGGCGTCTTTCGTGAAGTAGAGAGCATCACAGCGCCCGTTGAAGCCGGTGAGGTCATGGAGTTTGAGGGTGGATTTGAGCGAGGTGATTTCAACCGTGCCCCCATTGTGCCAATGCCATTCGGCTCCTTGGGTTCCGAAAGTGGTGGTGGCGGGTGTGCCGTTGATGCTGACCTTGAATTTACCCGGAGCACCCGGAGCTTCCCATTTCGCGACCCAATCCTTGGTGCGAACGTGGAGATGGTAGCTTCCGGTGGAGGGGAAGGTCACTTCGGTGGTGGCATCGGCGACGGGTGTGCCAAGTCCGTGGGCCATCAGGTAGGCCGAGCCCATGGTGAGGATGAATTGAGAGTCAACCGACCAATCTCCACGGTCTTCGAAAGCCTCGGCTTCGATGAAGAGGGCGTCGGAGGCATGTAGGGAGGACGTAAGGAGGGCGGCGAGGAAAATTCTCTTCATGAAGTTTTGGGCTACGGAGGAAGTGTGACAAGTTTTGCGCCAAAGTGGAGAGATTTCAGTGACACGCGGTTGGGGCGATGACTCTCCGGAAGGACTCGCACGTCCTTCCTCTTTTGAATCATGGCGAGCGGCGACAGTTTTTGCGCAAAAGTGGAGAGATTTCAGTGACAAGTGGGCAGGAGGTGAGAATGATTCGGCCCATGAGCTGGGAGTTGTCTAAGTTTGGAAAAAACCTCTGCGAAGGCAGCGGGATCGGAGAGTTGATGGATGATCTGGGCGAGGCCTTGGCCGGCGGCGGCGATGTCAAGATGCTGGGGGGAGGTCAACCGGCTCATGTTCCTGAAATGGATGTGGTGTGGCGAAAGCGCATGGTGGAAATCATGGCCGAACCGGGGGGGATGGAAAAAATGCTGGGGAATTATGATGTCCCAGCGGGGAACGAGGCTTTTCGGATGGCGCTGGCGGATCTCTTCCGGAAGGAATTTGGCTGGGAGGTGACCCATGAGAATTTCGCAGTCACGATGGGGGGGCAGATCGCCTTCTTTTTTCTCTTCAATGCTTTGGCCGGATTGTTCCCGGATGGGAAGAGGAAGAAGGTTCTTCTGCCCTTGTTGCCGGAATATATCGGCTACGCAAACCAGTCGGTAGGGGCGGATTTTTTTGAGGCGATTCCGGCCCTGATTGAGAAAACGGGACCGCATGAGTTTAAGTATCGCGTCGATTTTGATGCGGTGAACCCGGGCGATGATATCGCGGCGATCTGTGTGTCGCGCCCCACCAATCCATCGGGAAATGTGCTGACCGATGAGGAGATTGAAAAGCTCAGGGAGATCGCGCGAGTCAAGGGGATACCCTTGATCATCGACAATGCTTATGGGGCCCCGTTTCCCGATGTCATATTTTCGGAAGTTACTCCGGTTTGGGATGAGGAGATGATTTTGACGCTGAGTCTTTCCAAGATTGGCTTGCCGGGAACGCGGACGGGAATCGTGGTGGCGAGCAAGGAGGTGTGCCGTCAGGTCTCTTCGATGACTTCGATCGTGGGGCTTGCGAATGCTAATATGGGGCAGGAAATTTTGCGCCCGCTGGTGGAGAGCGGAGAGATTTTGAGGCTCAGTAAGGAGGTGGTGAAGCCGTTCTATCAGGAGCGTTCACAGATGGCTCAAGAGTGGTTTGCGCGGGAGCTTGATGACTCGGTGCCTTATTACATTCACCGGAGTGAGGGGGCGCTTTTCCTTTGGTTGTGGTTCGAGGATTTACCGATCACGGCGAAGGAACTTTATGGGCGTCTAAAGAAGCGGGGGGTTTTGGTAGTGCCGAGTGAATACTTCTTTTTTGGGTTGCCGAAGGATCTTGATTGGAAGCACACACGGGAATGTATTCGGGTGAGTTACACCATGGATGCGGAGACAGTGGAGGCGGGCATCAAGGTGATCGCGGAGGAGGTGAATGGGGTTTATGCGGAGCTTGGTTGAGGGGGGGGCGTCTCACGCAGAGCCGCGGAGGCTTGAGTGGGGAGAAGGCTCGCCAATCATGATGCCATTTGCTCCGACTTGGCTGAAGGTCGAGTCGCTCACTCTCATACCGGCTTGGTTGGTGAGGGTGAGAGGCTTGGTGAGAAAATAGGTGTCATTTGCAAAAGTGAGAGCGAATTTAGTGAATACGGTCTCTGAGATGAGATCGGTGAGGTCGGTGCCCGGTTTGGGCTCGGAAACGACTTTGGTTGCGAGGAGAACCGGAGAAAGAAGGGCAAGGAAGGCGTGATTTCATGGAAGGAAAAGATTGTCAGGGCGTTTTTTTACGGGAGTCTCTCTTGTGAAGATGTCCGTGCGTAGTTTTTCAATCTCTCTCTTTGCGGCCTCCTGTTTTGGGGGGCAGGCGGCTGAGCCCTTGAGCTTTAATAGGGACATCCGTCCGATTCTTTCAGATAAGTGTTTCGCTTGCCATGGTATGGACGAGGAATCGCGGGAAGCGAAACTGAGGCTCGATACGGCAGAGGGAGCTTTTCGTAAGAAGAGGCGAGGGCTCTCCGCGATTGTCCCGGGACAACTGGCTGAGAGTGAATCGTGGCGGCGTATTATTTCAGATGATGAAGAAGAGATCATGCCTCCCCCGGATTCTCACAAGCCCCTGACCGCGGAGGAGAAGGAGGTCATTAAGCGCTGGATTGAGGAAGGAGCTCTTTATCAAAATCATTGGGCCTTTGAAGCACCCGTGAGGTCTCGGATTCCGGAAGGGGCCGGGAGTCCGATTGATCATTTTGTGGAGGCGGGTTTAAAGAAGGAGGGGTGGGAGATTTCTGCGGAGGCGGATCGTGAGACTTTGATCCGGAGGGTGAGTTTTGCACTGACGGGATTGCCTCCTGCAATTCCGGAGGTTGAGGAGTTTTTAGCCGATCAGGGGGAGGGGGCATACGAGCGCATGGTGGATCGTCATTTGTCTTCACAACGCTATGGTGAGGAGATGGCGCGGCATTGGCTGGATGCGGCGCGGTATGGTGATACGCACGGGATGCATCTGGACAACGAGCGCCAGATGTGGGCTTACCGAGACTGGGTGATCGGGGCCTTCAACAAAAATCAACCCTACGATCAATTTACGATTGATCAGTTGGCGGGTGATCTTATTCCGAATGCGAGGCAGGATCAGGTTGTCGCGACGGGTTTTAATCGATGCAATGTCACGACGGGCGAAGGAGGGAGTATCGCGGAGGAATTTGTCTTTCGATATGCGGTGGATCGAGCGAGCACGACGGCACAGGTTTGGTTGGGGTTGACCGCGCAATGCGCCGTTTGTCACGACCACAAGTATGATCCAATTTCGCAAAAGGATTTCTATTCTCTTTATGCCTTTTTTAATTCCAATGCTGATCCGGCGATGGACGGCAACAAGCTCTTGACTGCGCCGGTGATGAAAGTGAAGCCCGAGAATTTTGAGGAGAAAATGGCTGAGTTTGATCGCCGTAAGGGAGAGGCCAAGCGGGAGATGAAGGAGTCGCCGGAATGGGCCGGTTATCGTGATCCGGCCGATCAAGCTGACACCTCACTGGTTCTTGATTCCGAGGCGATTTGGTTTGATGATGACTTCCCAAAAGGGGCTGAAGTTGGGAGTTCGGGGCATCCCTTGTTGCTGGTGGACGAGCCCGTTTGGAGTGGGGAAAAATCACTGAAACGTGGTGGAGAAGGGATGGCGCAGGATTATTACCAAGCCGGTGCCACTCCGCTTCCGGTGCCGCCACAAGCGAGGTTTTTTCTCCATGTTTATCTCGATCCCAAAGATCCTCCGGAGGAGGTCATGATCCAATTCCACACCAGCGGGTGGAGTCATCGGGCCATTTGGGGCGCGGATGTCATTGATTTTGGGAAGAAGGGGACGACGGAGAGGTTCGTGGTTGGGAAGCTTCCTGAGGCGGGCAAGTGGGTCAGGTTAGAAGTGCCGGCAGAAAAGATGGGGCTTACGCCGGGGATGGCGGTTTCAGGGTTTGCTTTTACGGTGTATGGGGGGACTGCTTACTTTGATGAACTTGGGGTGAGCGGGCGGGAGGATCCGGCGAGCGATCCGAAGGCTTCATTTTTGGCGTGGCGAAAATCGCAGCAAGGGAAGCCGTCGAAGGAGATTCCAGCTCCGCTGAGCCAGTGGCTCAAAGAGGGCCCGGGGAAAGAGCGTCAGCCCAATGACTTGGTGCAATTGAAGGACTACTACTTGGAAAATGTCTGCATGACATTGAGTGACGGGATTACTCCGCTTCGTGCCGCGTTGGCGAAGATTGAGCAGGAGCGAAAAGCTTATGACGCAGCCGCGCCTTCGACCTTTATTTTTCGTGATCTCCCCAAGCCGAGGGAGAGTTACGTCATGAAGCGTGGTGAGTATAATCAACCGGGCGAGAAGGTGGAGCCGATGACTCCAGCGGTCTTACCCCCGATGAAGAAAGAGGGCGAGCGGGGGAATCGGCTCGATTTGGCAAAGTGGTTGGTGTCGGCTGAAAATCCGCTCACGGCGAGGGTGACGGTGAACCGTTTTTGGCAGCAGGTCTTTGGGACCGGATTGGTGAAGACGAGTCACGATTTCGGGACGCAGGGGGAGGTGCCCAGTCATCCTCAACTTTTGGATTATCTGGCACTGCGTTTTCAGGAACAGAAGTGGGATGTAAAGGGGTTGATGAAGGAACTGGTGATGACACGGACCTTTCGGCAGGAGAGTTCGGCAACCAGCCCAAGGTGGAATGGCGACCCCGAAAACCGGAGGTTGGCGCGCGGGCCGAGGTTTCGGCTGGATGCGGAGCAATTGCGTGATCAAGCTCTCTTTGTGGGAGGCCTGCTTGACTTCAAAATGGGGGGACGGGGCGTGATGCCGTATCAGCCACCGAATATCTGGGAGCCGGTTGCCTTTGGGGGATCGAATACCCGTTTCTACAAACGCGGGAATGGGGCGGATCTTTATCGGCGGTCAATTTACACCTTCTTCAAAAGAACGGCACCGCATCCCATGTTTGCCAACTTTGATGCGCCGGCGCGGGAGCGGTTTTGCTTGCAACGTGAGCGAAGCAATACCCCGTTACAGGCTCTTCAATTGATGAATGATGTGCAACATTTCGAAGCGGCGCGTGGGCTGGGTCAGCGTGCCATGACAGCGGCCGCGGGGCGGGATGAGCGCGTGGATTATATTTTTCGTTCGGTGGTTTCGAGGGGCGCGGCGAACGATGAGAAAAGGGTCGTGAATGATTTTTTTGAAAAACAACTCACGAGATATCGGGCCGCACCCGAAGAAGCGGAGAAGGCCATTCAGTTTGGCGAGTCCAAACCGGATGCTGATCTTAATCCTGCCGAGCTGGCGGCGTGGTCTCTCGTCGCGAATCTGGTCTTAAACATGGACGAGGCCATCGTCCGCAACTAAATCTCCCAATCGATGAATCCATTTTTTGAACATCAACTTTTGCAAACCCGTCGCCAGTTCTTTGGGAATACCGGGGTTCGTCTCGGAGGCGCGGCCTTGGCCTCAATGCTGATTCCGGAGTTGGCCCATGCGGGTTCGTCGGTTAATCCGGGGATGCCGGGGTTGCCGCATTTTGTGGGCAAGGCGAAGGCGGTCATCTACTTGCACATGAACGGCGGGCCTTCGCAGTTGGACACCTGGGACCATAAGCCGGGGCTGGTGGACCAATTTGGTAAGGATTTGCCGAAGGAGTTTTTGGGAGACCGAATCACGACGATGACAAGCGGTCAGGCAAAGTTTTCGGTGGCACCCTCGAAGTTTAAATTTTCGCAACACGGGGAGTGCGGGAGATGGGTGAGCGAGTTGCTTCCGCATACTGCGGGGATCGTGGATGACATCGCGGTGGTGAAGGCGGTGCACACCAATGCCATCAATCATGATCCGGCTTGCACTTTTGTCATGACCGGAAGTGAGGTGGCGGGGAAGCCGAGTATGGGGTCTTGGATTTCATACGGACTCGGAGCGGAGACAGAGGATCTTCCGGCTTTTGTGGCGCTCACGCCCAACTTTCCGAATGGCTCGAATGCGCAGGCGCTTTTTAGTCGGATGTGGGGAGCGGGGTTTTTACCGGGACGAAACAGCGGGGTGGTTTTGCGCTCGGGAACGGATCCTGTTCTTTATCTTGAGAATCCTCCCGGGGTGAGTCGAACCGACCGACGCGCAATGCTCGATGCGCTCGGTAAGCTGAATCAGCGCGGTTTTGAAAAGTTTGGTGATCCGGATACCCAGACTCGAATTTCGCAGTATGAGATGGCCTTTCGAATGCAGGCCAGTGTCCCGGATTTGACGGATTTGAGCCAAGAGAAACCGGCAACCCTGGATCTCTATGGAGACCGGGTGAAGACACCGGGTTCTTTCGCCTCAAGTGCGCTGCTGGCGCGGAGATTGGTGGAGAGAGGAGTGCGAATGGTGCAGATTATGCATCGGGGTTGGGACTCACACGGGAATTTGCCGACGGAGATGGGAAATCAGTGTCTCGATACCGATCAGGCCTGTGCGGGTTTGATTAAGGATCTGAAGCAGCGGGGGATGCTGGATGAAACGCTCGTGATTTGGGGCGGAGAATTTGGCCGAACGGTTTACTCTCAAGGGTCACTGACTCGGGAGCAATACGGGCGGGACCATCATCCCAAGAACTTCTGCATGTGGATGGCGGGAGGCGGGATCAAAGGAGGAACGACGATCGGTGAGACGGACGAGTTTTCTTATAACCCGGTGAAGGACAAGGTTCATATCAACGAAATCAATGCGACCGCCTTGCATTGTCTGGGAATCGATCACGAACGTTTCACCCTGCGCCATCAAGGTCTCGATGAACGCCTGACCGGAGTGGAACCGATGCAGGTGATCAAGAAGATCTTGGCGTAATTTGGAGACGTTCCGAGAATTAATCTCGTAACTCAGGACCGCTATTTCAGCGATGTCTTCCAGAGCTTCGCCTCGAGGGCCGCGTGGGCAGCTTCGGCTTCGGCCGTTTTTTTGCTGGGGCCGCGTCCCTGTCCGAGTTCATTGTTTTGCCAACTGACGACGCAGATGAAAGTACGATCGTGGGGTGGGCCTTCTTCTGAGAGAACTTGGTAGGTGGGGGAGCTGGTCGCGATTTGCTGGAGAATTTCTTGCAGTTCTCCCTTGGAGTTTCCTTGGCCTTTGGTGGGGTTGAGATCTTCAAGCTGAGGGGCGAGGAGCCGGAGGATGACGGAGGTGGCGGCTTCGAGGCCACTGTCCAAGAAGATGGCTCCGGCGATCGATTCAAAGGCGTCGGCGAGGTTGGAGTCGCGTTCGCGTCCGCCGCTTCCTGATTCGCCATTACTCATAAAGAGCATGCTGCCGAGTTCGATTGAGCGGGCCGCTTTAGCAAGGGCTGGCTTGGAAACCACGGAGGCACGGAGCTTTGTTAAGGCTCCTTCCTTGAGTTCTGGGAAACGGTGATAGAGATGTGAGCTGATGGCGAGTTCGACAACGGCATCGCCAAGATACTCGAGGCGTTGGTTATCGGGCGGGGCGGGGCGGATTTCCGATGAGAGACTGGGATGAGAGAGTGCGATTTTCAAAAGCTCTTTGCTTTTGAATTGGTAGTTCAGGTGATCTTCGATGCTCACAGAAAAGGTGATTACTTGCTGCCGGTCATCATGGTCCAGTGTTTGCCATGGGGCCCAATACCGATGAGGTTGGGGCCTTTGGCAAACATGATGAAGCGGTGGCCGTCGGAGGCAAACCAAGCGTTGTAAGCTGCGATGGGTGAGCCAGAACCCATGAAGATATTTTCACCAGACCAGCGGTGTTTGAATCCGGCGAGTCGGGCGCGGTCGCCGGGGGATTTTTTCTCCGGGATGGGTGACTGGTGGGCGAAGAAGCCCATCGAGGCCATGTCGAGCGAATGCCCGACGGCAGCGTCGGAGAGCTTTTCTTCCATGCGGAGGGGCGTGAGGTTGAAAAGCGAGCGGAACTCGTTGAGATGATGGGAGAAGTCTTTTTGCAAGCCGTTGGCCCAGTTGCAAGCGTCATTGGCGGTGCGGGCTGCCGCAAGGTCGGAGCTTTCTTTTCGGATACGGGTGGCCGATGTGCGGTTCTTAAGGTAGATCTCTCCCTCGTAAACACCTTTTAATGCTTCATCGAGATTGAGCTCGTTGCGGTCGAATTCCACTTCGTCGATGAGGTCGATCTCACGGGTCACTTCGGCGAGTGCGGTTGCGATGACTTTGACCGAGGCATCGAGGGTGGCGGGGTCTTTGTTCGCGATTTTACGGGCCCGTTCGTTGAGTTTCGCAAGCGAGTCGACCTCGCGCCAAAGCATCGCGATTTTGTCAGGCTGCTTTTTGTAATCCGTTTTGATGAGCGGGTAGATGCGCTCGCGCTCTGAGGTGAGGCTTTCGCTGATCTCCGCGAGTTCGGAGAATGGATTGGAACCTTCGTTATCGAGGGTTTCGGCGAGTTTTCTCCCATGGAGTTCACGTGCTTGTTCTAAGATGCGGCGATAGATCGCTCCGCCTTCGTCACCATAGAGCTGGAAGGTTCGGTAGGCTGCCGTTCTTTTAGCAGGGTCGGGATTGAGCATCCACTGGAGAGCCTTCTTCGCAACGATCGCGGGAATTGCGGGTTCGGCTTCCTGGGCGCTCATGAGAGGGCTGGCTAGCCCGAGAATTAAGGGGATCAGAAACTTCATAAGGTGGGAGATAATCTAGCGAAGACTTCTCATTTTTTCAACTTTGGAGTTTTTCATCGCTTGACCGGAGGGAGCATTCCTCGTTTCGTTCTCCTCATGCAGCGCATTCAACTGAAGTCCAAGCTCCATCGTGCCATTATCAGGCAGGCTGATATTGACTACGAGGGAAGTATCGAAATTCCCTCAGACTTGATGTCGGCGGCCGGACTTTGGGAAGGGGAGCGAGTGTTGGTGACCTCCATGACCTCCGGCAATCGTCTGGAAACCTATGTGCAGGCGGGTGATCCCGGGACCGGGCATATTATTATGAACGGGGGCGCAGCTCATTTGATTAAGAAAGGCGAATGCGTCACCATTATGGCCTTCGGGATTTCCGAGGAGCGGATCATTCCTTTGCGCCATGTTTTGAATCTCAAGAATGAGATCATCAAGTCCACAAATTGATCTTCCCGAAGTTCAGGGGTCGGAATGCTTAAGATGGATTAAGTAACTTTGGTCATTTTGCGACAAACTCCCCCTTTACAAGTCGGGTTGAGTCGGTAGAGTCCCGCCTTCACATGCTAGACATTTTCATCACTCTTGTGGTCATCGCTCACGTCGTTGTGAGCCTTTTGCTGATTCTCGTGATCCTCATGCAGCGTCCGAAGCAGGAGGGGCTCGGTGCTGCCTTCGGTTCCGGGATGACTGACGCCGCTTGGGGAGCTCGCACGACGGACGTCCTTCAGAAAGGCACCGTCTATTTGGGCACTCTCTTTTTCGTGTTTTCGCTGGTGCTGGCCATCCTGATGGGCAAGCGCAATTCCATTGAGGGCAAGAACTACGCTTCTGATGGTGGTTCGTCCGTAAATGCTCCTGCTGACGAGCGAGAGACTCCGGATGATATCCTGCCAACGGATCTTCTTGAAGGAACAACTCCAGTGACACCTGAAGGAACAACTCCAGTGACACCTGAAGGAACAACTCCAGTGACACCTGAAGGAACAACTCCAGTGACACCTGAAGGAACAACTCCAGTGACACCTGAAGGAACGACTCCAGTGGCGCCTGAAGGAACAAATCCAGTGGCGCCTGAAGGAACGACTCCAGTGGCGCCTGAAGGAACGACTCCAGTGACTCCTTCTCCATCTGGAGAATAATCATCGCTACGATGAGATGATGAGCGAGCCAGCTTCGCCAGCTTGGGCCCGCAGAGATGCCTTTTCGGTAAAGCCGGAAGAAAGTGATTTTGGTGCCGTTGACGGCAAAGGGGGGGTGCAATCGTTTGGATCGCTCGACGAACTCAAGGCTTATCTGAATACCGGCAAGGGACGCTTGGCTTTGATTTGGACGCCATCGCATCCGAGGCTGATTTCGCCCGAGGAAATTCCCGAACTTGCGGGAGCGCTCAAGAAACGGCGCTTAATTTTTTCGGCTGAGGACAAAGGTGAGGCAAAGCGCTCACTGCCGTTTACCGGAATCGCGGTACTTTACGGGGTCTATGCTTATTTCCAGAACGATCGGCCCTTCGGGTTTGAGGGCTTCCAGTTTCTCGTTTTTGCAATTTTTGGCTTTCTCTATTTTACGGCACGGCCTTTTTGGGAATCCTATAAAGGGAAGAAATCGGCGAAAGCTTTGACAAGGGAGAGCGTGGCCGGGGAGATTCCGGAGGCTCGCTTTGACCTTTGGATGGAGTCGCAGAAGACACCTTTTACGGTGGCCCTACTCGCACTCGTGGGTCTGGTCGGACTGGGGCAGCTTTTGACACCCGGTTCGGGGATTGCCGAAGCAGGTTTGGACAAAGCGAAATATTATGCCAAGGGCGAGACTTGGCGGATTTTCACGGCAGCTTTTATGCACGGGAATGTCATTCATTTTGCGCTCAATGCGAGTGCTTTTTGGTATTTGGGGCGGAGGGTCGAGATCTTGTCGAGATGGCCTCATTTGGCGGGGGTCTTTTTCCTCAGTATCGTAGGGGCGGGATGGGCGACGGTTGCATGGCTCCCTACGGGAACTTCCGTGGGAGTTTCCGGAGTGGTTTGCGGTTTGTTGGGCTTCCTGCTGGTTTTCGAGACCCTCCATCGGACTCTCGTGCCGAGACCGGCCCGCCGCCGTCTTGCTGGCATTCTGGTTTCGTTGGTCGTGATTGGAGCTCTGGGCTTCAGGTTTGTCGACAATGCGGCGCACTTTGGCGGGCTGGCAACGGGAGCGGTTTATGGTTTGCTCGTCTTCCCAAAATCATCGTCACCCCAGCGCCCGATGATTCTTAAGCGAGACTATGTTCTCGGCGGTGTTTCCTTATTGTTGATTGCGGTATCAGCACTTGGAGCGATGATAGCAATGTTGATGAGATCCCAATGAAGCCTGATTTAAAGACTGAAATTCCCGGTCCTTGTTCGCGCGCGTTGGCGTCGAATTTGCATGAGTATGAAAGTCGCAATGTCACTTATCTCGATGAGGCGTGGCCGGTTTTTTGGGAGGAAGCGGTAGGAGTCAATGTCTGGGATGCCGATGGGAATCGCTTCTTGGATTTCACAAGCGCCTTTGGAGTGGCGGGATTGGGCCATCGGCATCCGGAGATTGTGGAAGCAATGCGTCAGCAGTCCGGGCGGTTGCTGCACGGAATGGGTGATGTGCATCCGACTGCCTTAAAAGGAGAGTTGTGTGCTCGCTTGTCGGCCTTGACTTTTGAAAGGTGGAGTTCCGGGAAGGGGAAAGTGGTACTCTCGAATTCGGGCTTTGAGGCGATTGAAACCGCATTGAAAACGGCGCGTCTTGCGACCGGAAAGGCAGGCGTGATGGCGTTCTCAAATGGCTATCACGGCTTGGGATATGGGAGTCTTTTGGGAACGGACCTGGAAAAGTTTCGAGGGCCGTTTGTTGATCAACTCGCCGAGGTCACGACGAGGGTGCCCTTTGGCTCGCTTAATTTACCCCCGAATGATCAGATTGGTGCGGTGCTCGTGGAACCGATTCAGGGACGGGGTGGCAAGGTCCTTCCGCCTCCGGGTTTTTTGGCGGCCTTGCGGAATTGGTGCGATACGAATGGTGCTCTTTTGATTTTTGACGAGATTTATACGGGCTTTTATCGCAGCGGGAGTTGGTTTGCTTGCGAGGAAGAGGGCGTGGTTCCCGATTTGATTTGCGTGGGCAAGGCAATGAGCGGAGGGTTTCCAATCTCGGCCTGTGTTGGGAAGGCTGAGACGATGGATCAATGGCCCGTAAGCTCGGGAGAGGCCCTGCACACGAGCACCTTTTTAGGGAATCCGGTCGGGTGTGCGATGGCCTTAAAGTCTCTTGAGATTTTGGGTAGGGCTGAGACGGTTTCTCTGGTGGCAGAGACCTCGGCGATGCTCGAGAGGCAGCTGCGAGAATTCTCCCACGAAGCCGTTGTCGAGGTCAGGGGGAGAGGGATGATGTGGGGGGTCGAGCTTGATCGCCCGGCAGGCCCGCTCTTGGCGGGGTTGTTGGCGGAAGGCCTCCTGTTTTTGGCCGATGGCCCGGAGGGGAATGTCCTGTCGTTCACGCCCCCTTTCGCGATCACAGAAGACGAGATGAGTGATGCCCTTGGGGTCATCAACCGCCTGTTGGGCTGATGACCGACTATCCCGCAGGAAGGTTTAGGCAAGAGTCAGGCGCTCGTCGCTCTCGAGAAGTGCGACAAGATTCGCCCACCCATCCTTGGTCTGAAGATTGAAAATGCGGAGGTAAAGGGTCACGAGCTTGGGGTCGTGCTTTCCAACGAGATCATCGAGGGTCGTTTTAAGCTTTTCATCGGCCAAGACCTCAGGGAGGGCGCCATCGACTGATCCTTCCCCATCGTGCTCGATGCCCATGCCGTCGCAGAAATCTTTCAGGAGGTCTTGCTGACCCTTCATGAAGTAAACCTGAAAGAGGTGCTCGCCGATGGTGTCGCTGGTTCGCAGCTTCAGGGTTTTATGAAGCCAGGCGATCTGATCGGGCACCGATTTTTTCTCGACGAAAACGGGTCGTAGGTTGCGGTTGGCGGTGAGAGTGGCAATCGCCGACTTGTAGAGCTGACGGTCATTCTCCCTGATCCAGAGGAACATGTCGCTGACAAGAGAAGGGTCGATTTTGTGATAGATTTCGAATGCGTTCACGGTTTGTTTGACTTGCGGGGAGTGAACACTCCGCAACGGTGAAGGCAAGATCAAAGGATGGTCTCGCTAAACTGAGGAACAGAATCCATGAGAGATCGATACCAAAGGAGACCGGGACCACCGCGATATCGGTATTTTAAATATTTTGCAGGTTTGGCGATTTTAGGGATTGCAGGGATGGCGGCCTTTCATTTTTTCATCTCGAAGCCGATGAGTGAGATGGCTTCGCCAGTCGCCAAATTGGCGCAAGCCCTGGGGTCTGTCACTGATAGTGAGATCAGGGTCGATGGTTATACGTTGACCCTTGCGAGCGAGGAGACGCGAGAACTCATTGTTGTTAAGCGGAAGACGCAAACGGTGGTGAAGTATGAGAGCCGTTGGCTGGGGTCTGAGAAGGTCGTCATTGTGAAGGGGGATTTTGAGATCAAAGCGGGCTTTGATCTAGGCGAATTTGAAGGTTTCGAGCTCAAGGGGAATGAGGCGGTGGGAGAGTGGCCCGAGCCCAGACTCCTAGCGGTGAACCTTCTAGATTACACCACCTTTTTTTCAAGCAGCGGAGTGGTGAATCGGATCACCGATGATGATCGCGAAGATGTCGTGGTTTTGCTCATGCAGCAGGCCCGGATCGATGCGATCAAGAATAGCGATATTCTGGAGGAGGCCGAGCGGATTATCCTGACTCGTTTGGAGGATCTAACGGATGGTGAGGTTGAGTTTAAGACGACCCCGAAATGATGCTCCATTGACTTTTTCTCCGAGAGAGAGAAGATTCCGACATGAAATTAGGTTCAATTGTCTTTGCGCTTGGGATCCTTGCTGCCTCGGCTGATGATTGGCCCCGCTGGATGGGTGAGAAAGCGGACGGGGTTTGGACCGAGAAAGGAATCCGGAATGACTTGCCGAAAGCCGGAGCACCGGTGGCTTGGCGGGTGCCTGTCGGTTGGGGGTATTCCGGTCCGGCCGTGGCAGGGGGTAAGGTCTATCTTTCTGATTATCAGAGAGCCGAGGGGGAGTTGATGAATAATCCTGGGAAAGCGGTGACCTGGGAAGGAATGGAGAGGTTGCTCTGCCTCGATATGAAAACCGGCAAGGAAATCTGGAAGTACGAGGTTTCCAGGACTTATCTCTTGTCCTATCCCGGTGGTCCCCGCGCCACCCCGACGGTTGCGGGAGGAATGGTCTATTTTCTGGGTGCGATGGGAAATCTCGTGGTGCTTGATGCGGAGACCGGAGAGAAGAAGTGGGAAAAGGATTTTCAAAAGGACTTCGGAGCCGGTCTGCCGATCTGGGGCTTTTCCGCCCACCCGTTGGTGGTTGGCGATACGGTCTATTGTCTTGTCGGTGGGGAAGGGAGCGTGGCCGTTGCCTTTGATGCCAGATCGGGCGAGGTGAAATGGAAGGCTCTTAATGCCAGGAACCAGGGGTATTGTCCTCCTTCGATCGTGAAGGTCGGCGGGACCGAGCAACTTTTAATCTGGCATCCCGAGGGGATGAATTCTTTGAATCCCAAGACGGGCGATAAGTATTGGGATTTGCCGCTGAAACCGACCTACGGGATGTCGGTGATGACTCCGCAGCTTGTCGGGAATAAAATTTTTGCGAGTGGGATTGGCCGGGTTGGCGCGATGATTGAATTGCATGAGAATGAAACAAGCGCGAAATTTGCATGGAGGGGCAAGCCCAAGACCGCGATGTATTGTTGCAACAGCACTCCTCTGATCCATGAGGGGGTGATCTATGGTTCGGATATTCGATCGAGCCAGCTCATCGCGGCCTCGGTTGAAGATGGCGAGCGATTCTGGTCCACGATGGAGCCTACGGTGGCCAAGAAATACCAAAAGAATGGTGGCAGCCACGGAACGGTCTATTTGACGCGTCACGAAGCGAGCGGAAGATATTGGCTGGTCAACGAGAATGGCGACCTCATTTTGGCAGAGCTTTCCAAAAAAGGTTATAAAGAGCTGGGGCGACAGCATGTTCTCGAGCCGACAAATGAGGCCTTCGGTCGTCCTGTCGTTTGGAGTGGACCGGCTTTTTCGGATCGTGCGGTCTTCATGCGCAACGATAAAGAGTTGGTGAAGGTCGATCTCTCTGCGAACTAGGTGAGCCCGTGGCGCGAGAGATCCTGCACATCGACGAGGCCGACCGGGTGTTGCTTTGCGTTCACTACGATGAGGTCATCAATGCGGTTGTCACGAAGGATGCGGACGACCTCGACCGCGAGATCGTTTTCATGGACGGTGATCGGATTGCTGGTCATATGTTCCACGACAGGGCAATCGCCGATATCACGGTTCGTCTGATAGGCCCGGACGAAGTCGCCGTGGGTGAAAATACCGGCGAGTGAGTTATCGGGATTTGTGATGATGGCAGCTCCGGCGCGGCATTCGAGCATGGCGAGGACGGTGTCTTGGATGAGTCCGTTGTGAGGGGCCTTGGCGAGGTCGGTGCCGGTGCGCATGATGTCCGAAACTCGGGTGAGAAGGTATTTCCCGAGACTGCCGCCGGGGTGGAGTTCGGCAAAGTCTTCCTTTCGGAATCCACGTTTCTCGAGCAGAACCATGGCGAGGGCGTCGCATAGTCCGAGCATATTGGTCGAGCTGGAGGTGGGTGCGAGCTGAAGGGGGCAGGCTTCTTCATCGACATGGGTATCGAGTACGAGGTCGCTGTGTTTTGCCAAGGTCGAGGATGGCGTGCCCGTGATGGCAATCACGAGGGAGGCTCTCTTTTTGGCATGTGGGAGAAGAGCGATCATTTCACTGGTCTCTCCTGAATAGCTGAGGGCAATGACGAGATCACCGATGGAAATGAGGCCGAGGTCGCCATGCAGGGCATTTTGGCAACTCAAGCTCACGGCCGTGGCACCGGTGCTATTAAGGGTCGCCACGAATTTATTGCCGATGTTTTCGGACTTACCCACTCCGATGACGACAATTTTTCGCCCTCCGGTGAGGGTGTCTTCGAGAGCTTGCACCACGCGTATAAAGCTCTCATCAAGTCGCGCTGCGAGCTTGAGAAGTTGTTCGGCCTCGATGCCGAGGGTTTTGCGGCCCTTTTCGATCAAATCCACCTCGAAAGACTGGCTTAAGTAGGCACGAGGGTCAATCCAAGTAAGTCTGGTGATCCGGTGACGGTGGTTTAATCTCCTCTCTACCAATGAAGCGCTTTCAGCCCTATCTGAAGTATTTTAAGCCGGTCAAATGGCACTTCGCAGGAAGTGTCGTGGCCGGCTTGGTGTATGCCGCCGCGACCGGAGCGGGCCTCCCATTGGCGGCGAAGGTGGTCTTTCCTCTGATTTTCGATGATGATAATGCCAGTGATCCTACGGAAAAGACACCGCCAAATTTTTTGGTCGATTGGCTCCAAGATTGGTTTTCCAGTTTGCCCAGCGAGTGGCTTTTGGCGGCGGCCTGTTCGTGGCTGCCATTGATGTTTCTTTTTCGGGCGGTGGGGGGGTTCATTAACACCTACCTGATTAGTTATTGCGGGTATCGTTTTTTGGAGCAGATCCGGGACGAGGTTTTCTCCAAGCTGCAATCACTTCCTCTGGCTTTTTTTCAAAAACGGCAGGGGGGGGACTTGTTGGCGCGACTGGTGGGTGATGCTGAGATTGTCAGGGGCACGGTCGGCAAGGTCGCGGTCGATTTGATCAAGCAGCCAGCCACCTTGATTGTGGCCTTGGTGGTGCTCATTATGGAAGCGGCCACAACTCAAGGGACGACTTTGGTGCTTTTTGCAATTCTCTCGATTCCGGTTTGTATTTTCCCTCTCCGTGCCATTGCCAAACAGCTGGGTAAGAAGGCTAAGAACCTGCAAGCAAGTGCGGGTGACTTGAGTGGTCAGATTTCGGAATCGATCCAGGCCCCAATGGAAATTCGAGCCTATAATTTGCAAGCAGCGGTTGTCGCGAAATTCCGAAATCGGGTGAAGGGAATCATTCGCTACTCGATGAAAGTCGTGAAGTATAAGCAGATGATTTCGCCGGTGGTAGAATTTGTTTCGGTGATCGGATTGACGGTGGCAATTTATTTGGGAGCGCAGCAGGGGATGAAGCTCTCGGGCTTTATGACAATCGCAATGGCCCTCTACCTCTGCTACGAACCCGTGAAAAAACTCGGTGCCATTCAGGGGCATTTAAAGCAGGCTGAAGTGTCACTGGATCGACTCGAGGAGATTTCGCTGGCGGTCGATCATTTGGAGGATCCCGCTTTTCCGAAACGTCCGAGGGAGTTTGTGAGTCGAATTTCTTTTGAGAGTGTTTCGTTTGGGTATGGAGATGAAATGGTGGTGGATGGGATTGATCTGACGATCGAGCCGGGGGAGTGCGTCGCCTTGATTGGGCCGAGTGGAGGGGGGAAATCGAGCCTCTTTAATTTGATTCCGCGATTCTATGAGGCCAGTTCGGGAAAGGTTTCGGTGAGTGGGATTGACGTGAGGGATTGGGCCAAAAACGAGCTGCGCGAGAACGTCGCGATTGTTTCGCAGTCGGCGATTTTGTTTCAGGGAACGATTAAGGGAAATATTCTTTTGGGGCGTCCGGGAGCGAGCGATGCCGAGGTTGAATCGGCCGCCAAAAAGGCAAATGCCCATGAGTTTATTCTCAGGCAGGAAAAGGGATACGAGACAGCGGTTTCCGAGATGGGACGAAGTTTGTCTGGCGGGCAACGTCAGCGAATTGCGATTGCCCGGGCTTTTCTAAAGGACGCTCCGATTTTGCTTCTGGATGAAGCGACGAGTGCTCTTGATAACGAAAGCGAGGCTCTCATTCAGAAGGAACTTTCGGACTTGGTTCGCGGTCGCACGACCTTGCTGATCGCCCATCGGCTCTCGACGACCAAGATTGCGAGTCGTGTGATTGAATTGGACCAGGGGAAGATTGTCTCCGAACGGGCCGAGGCTTAGGTCGCGCAAAGCTCTTACTTGTGGTTCTTGCTTGAGAGGATTCGAAAGTGGGACCTTTTGGCTACGTGATTTCTGCGAGCGCTTTAGCGAAGCGTTGCGCGAAGTTTCGGTGATTTTCTAAAGCCCACGTTTTGGCGTTACTTTGAATCGAAGTACGATTTTCTTCCGACATTGAGAGGGCCTCCGTGATTGCTGATTCGAGGGCTGCGGGGTCGACTTTGAAATTGGTGCCGAGATGCCGTGGCTCGGTTTTGGAAACGGCGACGAGGATGCCGCGATCGGGATGGACGAGTTCATTCATGGGTGGTCCGTCTGTGGTGATGACGGTGGCTCCGCAGCTCATGGCCTCAACGATGTAGTGTCCCCAGCCCTCGGAGAGAGAGGGGCAGAGATGGAGAGGGTGTGCGTTGACGAGTTTGATGATTTCTTCCTGGCTGAGGTAGGCGGTGATGAGGTGGACGTTATCGGGGACTTCCGTCGGCGCGTTATCCTTGTGTTGAAGTAAGGTGAGGGCGGGCCATTCCGGGTGTTTTCTCCAGAGGTTGAGAACAGTTTCGGTTCCCTTGAGAGTGCTGCGTCCGGCAAGGTGAAGGATTCCTCCGGGGCGGCGCGGGATCTCGGACTGATCAAGGTTGGCCGAAGTGAATCCAGTAAAGTGGCAGGAAGGGTGGAGTTGGCTAAAGATGGTGAGGGCGTGCTGACTTTTACAAAAGACGTGATCGATCTTCTTGAGTCGGGAGAGGTGGCGATGGGGGAAGCGCTCCTGGTTTGGAATGAGGATATTGGTTTTGGCCGAGGCGAGCCAGCGGGGGAAGATACGCTCGAGAAAGAGATTGGCGTCGAAGGTTTTTTTGCGACCAAACCAATTTGCCAAAACAGAAATCCCGCGGCAGTGGCTCACGGTGACTTTGTGTCCGGCAGCGGCTGCGGCCTGATGGATGAGATCGACATCACGGTCCAATCCCACGCCGTTGCTCCGGGCGATGATGTTAAGATGAGCCATGGAATTTAAGGTCGTGGAAGGCGGGCGCTTCGAGGAGGTTTTTTGCGATCTTGGGCCAGGTGTAGTGGCTCGAAAATTCCTTGGCAGCCTTGGCGAGTCGCGCCCTTTCGGTTGGGTCTTGGCTCAATTTGGTGGCGGCCTCTTTCCAGTTTCCATCGACCAGACAAACGGCTTCGGACGCGCCTGGAATTGTCGTGATGGAGGGGGCGCTTCCGATCATGACGGGCCGGCCCGCGGAGGTGTATTCGAAGAGTTTGAGTGGGCTGGTGTAGCGTTGCGCGATTTGGGCCTCGCTGAGGGGAAGGACACAAAGGGTTCCTTTACCGTAAAATGATTTGAGATCCTCGGGTGCTTTTTGGCCGTGTAGGACAACGTGCTTCAGATGGTGGGCTCCCACAAATTCCTGTAAGCGGTCGAGACCGCCGGCATCGCCTACGATGTCGGTCGGGACTCTGAGATCCTTGGTGGCGAGGAGAAAGGGCTCGAGGCCTTTCCAGCGGTGAAGGCTACCGATGTAGAGAAAGCGGGATGGCGCGGCGGGATCATAAGCTGAAATATCGGCGAGAGAGTTATTATGACCCGACGGCATGAGGATCGGGCAGTCGAGATTAAAATCGGTGACAAGATCGTCGGCGAGCGACTTACTGATGGGGATAACGAGCGAGGCATTTTGATAAACGCTCGTCTCCAGCGGGAGGACCTTTTCAGGGTTGCCGGCGGTTTTCGAAAAGATTTCGTGGGTTTCAAAGATGTAGGGAATTCCGAGCGCCTTGAGGTGGGGCGCCAGAGCGGCCGCTAATTTCAAGGTGCGGAAGTAGGCGATGGGCCGGGTCGTTTTGGCGAGCAGGGTCAGTTGCTTTTTGATCCAATTTCGAAAGAGGAAAGTGAGGGTGATATTCTTGCCGAGAAGAGCACGGGCGCGGGGTGGTCCGAAGGAGGCGAGGGTGTCAGGAATTTTGAGGCCGATTTGGGAGGTGAGTTTTTCGACAGAGAGCTCAGGGGAAGGGAGCCAGATTTGCACGTCGAGATCGGCAGGGGCATGGGCCGCAAAGGCGGCAGCGCGTGAGACGAATTGGTGACTGCGGACGATGAAGGGGACCAAAGGATGGTAGTCGATCAGAACCAAAGTGTGGGCGGCAGCCATGGTTGCTTACGAATTGGGGTTCTTGGTGAAGAGCGATTCCACGGTCTTGCCCATGCGATCGAGAGTGGTGTTTTCCCTGGCCCAGGTGAGGGCGCTCGTGGTCAGACGGTCCCGCATATCGGGATTTCCTAAAAGGGTCCGAAATGCTTTTGCGATGGCATCAGGATCGGAAGGTGGGACGAGGAGTCCGGTTTTCTGATCGGTGATGATCTCGGGAATTCCTCCGACAGTTGTTCCGATGAAGGCGCAGCCTGAGAGCATGGCTTGCATGCCGGATTGGGGAATGCCTTCTCCGCCGGTACTGGCAAGGGTGGCGATATCGAAGGCGCGAAAATACGGCCACGGGTCAGGCTGATGGCCGACAAAGTGAATGCGCTTGGCACAGGCAAGTTCGTTGGCGAAGGGGGGAAGGTACTCTTCCCCATGACCGCCTCCGACGAAGACGAGATGGTGGTTGGGGTGATCGGCGCTGATTTGCTCAAAGGCGCGCATGACATCGCGGTGACCTTTCCAGCCGCGGAGAATGGAAACTTGTCCCACAAAACGAGTGGCGTTGGGGAGACTCAGTTCTTGGCAAAGGCGGTCATGAGCCTCTTCACGGGAGAGGAGGAGATCGGGTGCCTTCACTCCGGTGGCGATGGTGATGACCTTTTCGGAAGGAAGATTGAAGTCTTCTCGGAGCGGGATGGCGATCTTCTCGGCGGTGGTGATGACCTGGGTAGCAAACTTGCGGTAGATCAAGTGATTCCACGGTTTGGCCCTCACTGGAATGGAGACGTGACGATAGCGAAAGCGATTGGGAACATGAGCGGCGGTAGCGGCGGCGAGGCAAACGCGGGTGTCGATATTACTGTGGGCGCCGACCATGAGCGGGGGGTCATTTTTGAAAAGCTTGCGACAGAAAAGGAAGTCGGAAAGTTGGCTCTTCTTGCTGAGTTCGCGGTGATGGACAGTGAAGTCTTCTTGGGCCGCGGCGGCCGCGATTTGGGCGCTTTCAGGAGCGATGAGCGCGATGCGATAACCGTGGTCGCGGAACCAGCGGCACTCGGCGAGGGTGCGCATTTCCTGTCCACCCCAACCGCGGGATGCTTCAGTGTGAATCAGGAGAGGTTTTGTCATTCAGTTTTCGGAGTTTGCGATACTTCAGGGAGACTTCTTGCGCGTTCGACCAAGCCACTTTCCAGCCAATCGCGCCATCGAGAAAGCCCTTTTTTAGAATGAGGCCCCGGACGAGTTTCCAGATTCCCCGGAGAGGTGGCCCAACGAGCGGGGTCGTCTTGCCGCGCTGGTGCTGCTGGGAGGCCCAGAGTGAGGTGTAGCTTTCCACGCGTTTTTCGCGGTCGCCCCAATCACGGTAGGAATAGTGGGGGACGGTTTCGATGAGCTCGCCAAGGAGGCCGGAAATTTCAACAGATTCGTGGATTTCACGGTGCGGCATCGACCAGGCGTCCGCGCGAAATAGGCGGGTGACGCGGTCGGGAAACCAATCACCATGGCGGATCCATTTCCCTTCGAAGAACATGAGGCGATTGATCTGGTAGGCCGCGTTTTGAGCAATTTTTGGCAGAAGGTCGCGGAGTTCCTCGATAAAGGCCGGGGTGAGTTCTTCATCGGCATCGAGCCAGAGGATCCAGGGTTGGGTGGCGAGTTTGAAATGCTCGTCCCGGGTTACTGAAAATCCTTTCCAGGGAGTGGCTTCGACCCGTGCTCCAAGGTCCCGGGCAATCCGCATCGAGTCGTCGGAGCTGCCTGTGTCGAGCACGAGCCATTCCTCGAAGGCCTCGATCTGACTGAGGCATCGGGGTAGGTTCTTTGCCTCGTTGAGACAAAGAGTGCAGACCGTGATGGGAAGACGCTCGCTCATCGGAGTGAACTTTAGGAAAGATCAGGTGAGGTTCCGATGGAAATATCAGGGATTCTCCGGGTGACGAGCTCGGTCAGGAGCTCGACGGTGCGGGTGACATTGAGGTCCATGGTGTGAGCTTTTACGAGTGAATCAAGCGGGCCTGGTTTGGGGGAGCTTGCCAACCAGCGATCGAGAGTTTGAGCCCAGGGGATGGGGTCGCGGGGATTTGGGATGATCTCACCGGATTCAGGGAAGCTTGCGATGGTTTCGGCGAAGCCATTGCCATCGGTGGTGAGAACGGGGAGTCCGTAGGCGGCTGCTTCGAGGCAGGCATTTGAAAAAGGATCGTAGAGAGTGGGGAGGGCGAAGAGGTCGGCAGCGAGGTAGTATTTTCGGGGTGCGGGGACGGGACCGGTGAGATGGACGCGGGGAGGGAGAACTTGCTTCAGGCGGCCTTTCCCGACGAGGATGAGATGGGCGTCTTGAGTGGTGAGGTGCCGGAAAGCGGTGGCGAGGGTTTCGGCTCCCTTTCGTTTCCAACCGCTGCCGACGAAGAGGATGAGGGGCGCCTCGGGAGGAATGCCAAGCTCGCTACGAACTGCTTCGCGGGCTTCAGCTTGTTCGCGGGCGTCCCATGATTTTGGGGTGAAGCCATTGAAGATGGTGGTAATCCGTTTTTCAGGAAAATTGAAAAGTAAACGGAGTTCACCGGCGACCATCTGTGAATTGCAGATGACGTGCAGGTGGTCGTTTTGGGTGAAGAGTTGATTCTCGAGCGCGCAGGTTTCGCGGTGGTGTCGGCGGATTCCCCGGAACAAGGTGGCGAGGGGATTTCCTTCACCGGCTTGTCGCTTGAGGTAGGCGGTATGGATACCATCGCCGGCTCGGAAGATATCGGCACAGGGGATGCGCTCGAAGCTGAAGAGGAGGGCGTCGGGGTGTCTTGAGCGTTCCTTCTCGACGGCCATTGCAAAAGCGGCCGGAGAGTGGGCCGCGAGCGAGATGCGGTGATCGCCGGGCCATTGATCGTTGGGCCAGGCTCCGTCGGTCAGGAGGGTGGTCTCGATTTCCTGGGCACGCAGGCCTCTCACGAGGCGAGCGAGGTAGCGCTCGGCCCCACCGGAGGAAGAATACCCCCGTCTCGCAAAAAGAATTTTCATGGCGTCAAAAGCGGGGTTCCCGGGGCCCCGAGTTTCTCACTCAATAACGCTTGGAAATTAGGGTCGTAGTCAATGGAAAGGAGGAGTCGGTCGCGGTCTTCTCGAATATTTTGAACGACGGTTTTTTTCGAGAATCGTTTGCGGGCGCTATCGAGGTCGATGAGGATGGGTCGGCCATCCGGGGAGATGAGGAGATTGAGAGCGTGAAAGTCGCCGTGCCGAATTTTGGTGGCTTTCAGGCCGAGGAGGAGATCGGCGATATCATCGGCGAGGGTGGCGGGGAGGGGCGTTCTATCTTGGAGCAATTTCTGAAGTGAAGAGCCTTCACAGAACTCGGTGATCAGAGTTGAAGAGGAATACAAGGGGCGGCCTTGCTCGATGAGCATGAGCGACTTGGGGGTCTGGATTCCCGCTTTGCGGAGGAGAACGCTTGCCCGGTAAGAACGGCGCGCGCGTGAAAATCCGAGGTGGGCAGCGAGGATTCGACTTGGAGAGCTCATCTCGTAGGTCTTGGCGATCAGGTCGAGGTCGCCGACTTGGAAGCGATAGACCTGTTGTTTTTTGCGGTCGTAGATTTTCGTTCCGGATTGAGACAGAGTGGAAAGAGCGGCCTCAATCGCGTGAGCGGCTTCGGGGGAGAGATCGGAGGCGAGGACGATTGACTTCATTCCCGACCACTCTTTTTGAACCACTCGACGTATTTTTTAATGCCATCCGCGATGGGGGTCTTGGGCGAGTATCCGAGAAGGTTGTGCGCTTTGCTGACATCGGCGAAGGTGCGGGGGACGTCTCCGGGCTGATCTCCCACGACTTCGATCTTGGCTCTGAGCCCGCAGGCTTCCTCGATCATCTTGATGAGTTCGGTGAGAGTGGTGGTGGCGGAGCCACCGAGGTTGAAGATTTCGAAGTCCGCATCGTGATAGTCGGCGGCGGCGAGAATGCCCTCCACGATATCCTCGACGTAGGTGTAGTCGCGGGCGGTGGTGCCGTCTCCATATTGCTGGATGGTCTCCCCTGCGAGGATGCGCTCGGTGAATTTTGAGATTGCCAGATCCGGTCGTTGGCGTGGTCCGTAGACCGTGAAGAAGCGCAGGCACATGCAGCGGACACCAAAGAGGTGGGCATAGTTTGAGCAAATTTGCTCGCCCGCCAACTTGGTCGCGGCGTAGGGCGAGATTGTGCGGGTAAGGGCGTCGCTTTCGGCGAAGGGGATTTTTTCATTCACACCATAAACCGAGGAAGAAGAGGCGAAGATGAAATCCTTGACTTCGTGGTGGCGGCAGGCATCGAGGAGATTGAAAGTGCCATCGATGTTGGTGGTGAAGTAGAGCTTGGGCGACTGGATGGATGGCCGAACTCCGGCGCGGGCAGCAAGGTGAATGACGGTGTCAAAGTGGCCCTTGGCAAAGCTGCGCTCGACGAGGATGGCATCGCGAATGTCTCCTTCGATAAGGGTCACTTGGTCTTTAAAGCCGGCGACATTGAGCCACTTAATCTCGGGATTATAGTAGTGATTGAAGTCATCGATGATGGTGACATCGTGTCCTTGTGCGAGGAGCGCTTCCACGAGATGCGAGCCGATGAACCCTGCGCCTCCGGTGACCAAGTAGTGCATGACAAAAGTTTAAGGTCAGGAAAGGCGTTTCGTCGAGTGGGAATCGAAATCGTTGGCGATGCTTGGTGCGAAGGCGTGAGGTGAGTCGGAAAGTCGTTGCCTTACCATGGACGGGGCCTTAGAGATACGCTCCAGTGGGACGGGAAAACTTTGAGAAAATAGAGCAGGGCCGTTTTGTCGGAAAGGTCCGTGACGATCTCGCGAAGTCTCTGAATCGAGCGAGGCTGGAGGGCTTGCGGGAAGAAGTTGAGTCGGCGCGGGAAGGAGTGCTGGCGAAGGGACGGCATCGCGTCGTGGTTCTTCCTTTCGAGATTGGTGGTGAAATTCAGAAGGTGGCGGTGAAAGCCTTTGGCGGGCAGCAAGCGTGGAAGGATCGGTTTGACTTGAAACGGGGCTCGAAGGCGGCGCGGTCGTTACAAGCGGCGCGATTTTTGGAAGATCATGGCGTGTCAACGCCCGCTCCTCTGGCCTCCTTGGAATGTTGGGAGGGTGGTCGCTTGGTGGAGAGCTATTTTTTATCCGACTACCTTGAGGGGCTCACGAGTTTAAAGGCGGAACTCTCGCGGATCTATCGAGAGGGTGAAACGTGTGATGTACTGGTTTCGCTTTTGGAAAAGGTGGGAGCGGCGATGAAGAAGATGCATGATTCCGGCTTCTATCATCGTGATCTCGGGAACCAGAACATGGAGCTGAGCCCGGGTGAGGACGGAGGTTGGGGTGCGGTGAATTTTATCGATTTGAACCGAGGGAAGATCAGGGAGGAATTGACGCTGAAGGAGCGGGCTCTCGATTTTGCCCGCTTGCGTTTGCCCTCGGGTTTTTTGGGGATCTTGATTCGGATTTACTGGCAGGCGAAGGCTCCGGCGGAGTTTAAAAAAGAAATGGCGAAGGCTCGCCGTCGTTTCGATTTTTGGGTGAAGACTCGGCGGTGGCGGCACCCAATTAAGAGTCGAAAGAAAGAGCGGGCGGCCCGCCGGAAAGGGTTCTTGAGAGCGGAGGATATTTGGATTTGGGATCAACGGTCGGCGCAAGCGGCGATCACGCTGGATGGGCCCGATCGGCGTAAGTGCCAGTCAACGTGGAATCACCTGAAGGTCGGAGGTTCTGCACTGCGAGCGGCTCCGGGGATTTGGAAGGAGTATCGCCGGCAACTAGAGGGAGCGTTTCAAAAAAGGGTGGCATTGACGGGACGAATCGGGATGGCTTTAGAGTCGGCGGATTTGGAATTTGAGCCTCAGTTAGAATACTTGGAGGAACTGGGGACGATTCCAGTGCTGCTCCGTTTTGGGCACCACGAGGGGCAGGAACAGTGGCAAAGAACGCTGGGATATCTTGAGGAACTTCATGAGAAGGGGCACGAGATCATGGTCGCGATTTTGCAGGATCGTAGGGCCGTTCTTGAACCAGATTCGTGGCGAGAATTTCTGGAGTTTATCCTTCAGCGAATTGAAGGGAAAGTGGCCATGGTTGAACTTTGCCACGTCGTGAATCGAGTCAAATGGGGGCTTCACAATCTCAATGAACACGCGACTCTCCTAGAACCGGTGGTGGAATTGAAGAAGAAGTATCCCGCAATCCGGTTCTCAGGTCCGGCATGCATTGACTTCGAGTATCACTATTTGGTCGCGGCACTGGGAGCGACGCCGAGGGGGCTTCATTACGATGCGCTGTCCCATCACCTCTATGTGGATCGCCGGGGTGCTCCGGAAAATAAGCAGGGGAAGTTTGGAACAATCGAAAAGGCGGCTCTGCTGAGGGCGATCGCGGGGCAATCCAATCGGTGTCATGACCGGGTAGTTATCTCCGAGGTGAACTGGCCAATTGTTGGGACCGGAGTGTGGTCGCCGGTGGCGGCATCCTACCTGACCCCAGGCGCGAAGACGAGCAAGGTCAGTGTGTCGGAGGAGCAGTATGGCTGCTTCATGATCCGTTACTTGGTGCTGACGCTTTGTTCGGGTTTTGTAGACCAAGTTTATTGGTGGCGGTTGGTCGCCCATGGGTTTGGGCTCATCGATGAACGGACGGAAGGAGGATGGCGGGAACGCATTGCTTTCCAGATGCTCAAGGTTTTCCTTCGCGAGTTAGGAACCGCTACTTTTGTCGAGAAGCTGGAGAGCGAAGATGAGGTCTATGCGCTGCAATTCGAGCGCGACCGTGATTCGGTCACGATGCTTTGGTGCAATGGCAGAACCTTTGCGGGGCCATGGCCGGTGGGATTTACTTCAGTGCTCGATGCCTCGGGTGCGGAGATCGAGTTGACTGAAGTGGGGGAGTTTCCGGTTTATCTGCTGGGTTAGACTTTGCCGACGCCGTGCGTGACGAAGCCGATCTGACGCAGGGCTTCGAGATCGAGGATGTTACGGCCGTCGAAGACGAAGGCGGGCTTGAGCATTTTTTCGTAGATGCTCTGGAAATCGAGGTCCTTGAATTCATCCCACTCGGTGAGAACAGCGAGGGCATGTGCGCTTTCGCAAGCTTCGGCAGCGGAACCGGAAACGTGAACAAGAGGGTGGTCTTCGGCGATACCGAGGTCGCGACAGATTTTCTCTTTGGAAACCTTGGGGTCGTAAATATAAACTTCAGCCTGTTCCTCGATGAGATCCCGGCAGATGTAAATGGCCGATGATTCCCGAGTGTCGTTCGTGTCCTTTTTGAAGGCGAAGCCGAGGATCGCGATCTTCTTTCCAGAAACGGTGTTGAAGAGGGTCTGGACGATCCGTTTTACAAAGCGGCGGCGCTGGTGGTCGTTCATCTTAATGACCTGCTCCCAGTATTCGGCGACTTCGGGAAGGCCGTAGTGCTCGCAGAGGTAGACGAGGTTGAGGACATCTTTTTGGAAGCATGATCCTCCGAAGCCAATGGAGGATTTGAGGAATTTAGGGCCAATCCGTGAGTCTGTTCCGATGGCCGCGGCGACTTCATCGACGTTGGCTTCGGTGGCCTCGCAAAGAGCGGAGATGGCATTGATGGAGGAGATTCGTTGCGCAAGAAAGGCGTTGGCAGTGAGTTTCGAAAGCTCGGAGGACCAGACGTTGGTGGTGAGGATTTTTTCGCGAGGAACCCAGCGGGCATAGACGTCGACAAGAGTCTGGATGGCGGCTTGCCCTTCGGGCGTTTCCGCCCCTCCAATGAGAACCCGGTCAGGTTCCAAGAGATCCTCGATCGCGGTGCCTTCCGCAAGAAATTCGGGATTTGAGAGAACCTCGAATTTCACATCGGATGGGCAGTTGTTCAGAATCGTCCGGATCGTTTCGGCTGTTCGAACGGGAAGGGTCGATTTTTCCACGACGATCTTATCGGAAGTCGAGACTTCCGCGATTTTGCGGGCACAGAGTTCGATGAATTTCAGGTCGGATGCTTTTCCGGCCCCGGTTCCGTAGGTCTTGGTCGGGGTGTTGACCGACATGAAAATAATGTCGGCTTCATCGATGCTTTGATCGACGTCGGTGGTGAAGAAGAGGTTCTTACCACGTGAGGCGGAAACCAGTTCATCGAGCCCCTTCTCGTAGATTGGGAGTTCGTCGCTGTTCCAGGCTGCGATGCGTGCCCCATTGATATCGACGACCGTGACCTGAATGTCAGGACACTTATGAGAGATCATGGCCATGGTGGGGCCTCCTACGTATCCAGCTCCGATGCAGCAAATTTTCATGAAATATAACTTAGTCTAACGACTGAAGAGGTTTACTCGCCTTGGCTTGAAAGAACGAGGACTTTTCCGGTGAGTTTTTTGATTCTTTCTAGGTGTGAGTCTGGACACAAAAAAAGATCGACCGGGGAAGCTCCTGATTCTCCAACTTTCTGAAGAGTCTCTTGAAGAGACTGATCGTCCTCAAGAAAGTCGATGAGAGTATGCTCCTTGGTGAGCAAGGAATCTGGATAAGGCAGATCTTTTGTGAAATCTCCTAAAAAGACTGCTCGGAGCGGCCTTGCGACTTTGTTTGGTTCCTTATACTTTTTGAGAAACGCGAGAGAATCTTTCCCCCGGATTCGCCAGCGATCCTCAAACCAAAAAACGTCGGCAGGGGATCGTCTCCAATCCGCCTCCAGACTGTCGGCGCAAGCTTGCGCGCTGACTTCGGGGATTTCACGAAAGCTAATTTTCCATCGGCAGGATCCCATGGTCTCGCAACTGAGACTAAAGAGTTTGGCCTTCCCTCGTTTGGCAATGAGGTGGGGAAGGGGCGAGCAGGTCGTAGGTCTGCCGAAGAAAGTGCATGCTGCGCCACGGCTCCCGACGCGCTGGTCGGCGAGGATTCCCAAGGCGTTACCGTCTCGGACAAAGGCCGTCAATTGGTGGGTTGAGGTTCGTTTCGCAAATAGCTTTAGCCCCCGCTTCCTCCTTCGGCGCTCGACGACGGCGTTGATGAGAGAGTTGTTAAGAGGTCGGTAGTGGGTCCCAACCGCAAGGTGACCTTTGGTCAGGAAGACCGCTTGGGCAAGGAGTTCCCAATTTCCCATGTGGGGTGATACGAGGACGATGCCATGCCCTTGATTTGTCTCGAGGAGGTGCGCCACCCCTTCAAAGGTCAGATGTTTGAGAATCTCCTCATCATCTAAAAAAGGAACTCGGAGCGAACTGAGGAAATTTGCTCCGGATCGTTCGAAAACTTTGGCGGTGAGCTCTCTGATTTCCCTTCCAGAGAGTTCCCGTCCAAAGGCAAATCGCACGTTTCGACTGACCTGTCGCCGGCGATTGGAGCTTAATCGGTGGAGAATCCGGCCGATCAACTCACCCGCTTTGAAGGTCGTCTCGAGAGACATCAATCTCAGTGCTCGCTCGAAGCCCCGGTAGACGAGATATTCTAACCAGTGTCTGATGGTGGGGGACTTAGTACGACTCATGGGAAGCCCGCGGACGCGAGCGAGTGCGTGTTAGCAGTGAAAAAAGTGAATGTTAAGTGTCAAAATTTGTCGGATCTCGTCGTAATCATCCTTCATGCGCATCATTGCCCCTTTTCTGGCCCTGATCTCGGCAATCTCTGCTGCCGAGAAACCCAATATTTTGTTTATCTTCGCTGATGACATGACCTACGAGGCGATCGGCTCACTGGGGATGACGGAGGTCCAGACTCCGAATCTCGATCGTCTCTTTGAGTCCGGCACGCAGTTTACTCATGCCTACAATTCCGGGGGCTGGAATGGCGCAATCTGTGTGGCCAGCCGTAACATGATGATGACCGGTCGTTATCTTTGGAATGCCCAGCGCGAGGAAAAAAAGATGGGCGAGCGCAAAATGTGGCCTCAGCTCATGAGCGACGCGGGATACACGACCTACATGACGGGAAAGTGGCATGTGCGGTTAAAGGCACAGGATCTCTTTGATCATGTCGGGGATGTCCGTCCGGGCATGCCCAATCAGGTGAAAAAGGGGTATGACCGGCCCGTGGAAGGAAAAGAAGATCCTTGGGATCCGACCGATAAGGCGAACAATGGATTTTGGAAGGGGGGGAAGCACTGGTCCGAGGTCGAGGGCGATACCGCCATCAAGTTTCTCAACATGGCCAAGAAGGACTCCAAGCCGTTTTTCTTCTACCTGGCCTTCAATGCTCCCCACGATCCCCGACAATCACCGCAGAAGTATCTCGATATGTATCCAGTCGATGAAATCAAGACGCCTGAGAATTTTCTCGAAGCTTACCCCCACCGGAAAGTGATGAAGGCCCCTCACAGCCTGCGGGACGAGAAGCTCGCGCCAATGCCTCGCACCGAGTATTCCGTGAAGGTGGCCCGACGTGAGTATTTTGCGCTGATTACTCATATGGACGCGCAGATTGGCCGAGTCTTGGACGCTCTCGAGGCGAATGGCCAGCGGGAGAATACCTACATTGTTTTCACTGCCGACCACGGTCTGGGTTGCGGGCATCATGGCTTGCTTGGAAAGCAGAACATGTATGATCATAGTATCCGTGTCCCCTACGTCGTGGTAGGTCCCGAGATTGTGGCCGGCAAAAAGATCTCGAGCCCGATCTACATTCAGGACTCGGTCCCGACTGCTCTGGAAGTCGCAGGAGCGAAAGTCCCGGATCATATCCAATATCAGAGCTACATTCCCCTTCTTAAAGGCGATTCGGATGGCCGTCAGATGATTTACTCGGCTTATCTCAAGGATGCCCAGCGTGCCATGACCAAGGATGGGTATAAGTTAATCCTCTACCCCAGCGGCAAAATCGCGCGCCTTTACCATTTGACCGAAGATCCCTTTGAAAAAACGGATTTGCTTGAGAGTGGAAAAGGAAAAAAGATCGCGCTTAAGTTGTTCGAGGCTCTCAAAGTGGAAGCGGTCGTTCACGGGGATGAACTCAAATTTGGGGAATATCCTCGTTTGGAATAGGCTTTTCCCGGAAGGATCGGCACCAAACCCCGCGCAGCTTGCTCATTCTTTCTGGAAGGTTATGCCGGATCTCGCGTATTAACCAATTCGCCCATGAAACGACTTGCCCTAATTCTACCCCTCGTCCTTGCTCTTTTCAGCCCTCTGTTTCTTTCCGCCAAGAAAGATGAGATTAAGAAAAAGAAGATTGTCCTGATTGCCGGAAGCCGGAGTCACGCCTCCGGTGAGCACGAGTTCCGGGCGGGCTGCATGGTGTTGGCCAAGGCTCTCAATGAGGAGAGCGGACTGAACGTCGAAGCGGTGGTTTTGGGGAAAGATTGGAAGAGGGATAAGTCGGTTCTCGATGACGCCGATGCCATTTTCATTTTCGCCGATGGAACAAGTGGTATCGGAGGCGAATGGGAGTATCTCGATGGGTTGGCGAAGAAAGGAGTTGGGATGACCTTTATGCACTACGCAGTGCATCCCAATCCGGAGCAGGGGAAGAAATACTACCAGCCATGGATCGGGGGCGCGATGGAGTCCGATTGGTCGGTGAACCCACACTGGGTCGCTGACATGAAGGTGATGAAGGGGCACGAGGTCGGCAATGGAGTCCCCGAGACAATCACTTGTCTAGACGAGTTTTACTATAACATGCGTTTCGTGGATGATCGCAAAAAAGTCCTCGACCTTGTCACGGCAACTCCGACCCGGGAAAATATGCACAAGTATATCAATCTCTGGAATCAACACGGTGTCGAGGGTCTGAACAAAGAGCAAACTCTCATGTGGGGTTATGAACGGCCAAACGGTGGTCGCGGAGTTGGCTTCACCGGCGGACATTATCATCACGGATGGGCGCTCGATGGATTCCGAACCGTGGTGCTGAATGCCATCGTGTGGACCGCCGGTCTTGAAGTCCCTGAAGGTGGCGTAAAGTCGAACCCTCTGACCGAAGACGATCTCAATGCGAACCTCGACGAATATGGCAATGGGAAACGGCATCTCAAACTACCCAATCCAGCGGACTGGAAAAAATTGAAGCCAGCACGAGTGGACGAAAAGCGGGAAGCTGGTTTTAAGGCTCTTCGACACCTCTGCATGACGGATTTAAAGAGAAATTAGGTGACACACCCCTTGGAGATCTGGCTTTGAACGGGTGTGAAAGTCCGAAATATCAAAGCCTTAGCTCCTTTCAAGGGGTATGTC
>Ga0222650_1000133_pt1 | contig 65896 bp, 59 predicted proteins | sample AntAcemetagen367_FD_179820 | JGI IMG/M metagenome (GOLD analysis project Ga0222650, IMG submission 179820) | Saline water microbial communities from Ace Lake, Antarctica - #367 | ecosystem: Environmental > Aquatic > Non-marine Saline and Alkaline > Saline | place: Antarctica: Ace Lake... | reverse complement strand
GCGACCGAGATGGTAAAATCCCGGGAGTTGCTAAATTTATCAACCAGTCTCTGCAGGAGGGGGGGAAGCGTGGGGGCCATGCCGTCATTGTGCGCTCATTTGCGGGATTTTTCCAGTACAAAAAAAGCCGGACCTTGCGGTCCGGCTTTTCGTTTTGAGATTAGTTAAATATTTGGATTAGAACGCGATGCGAAGACCGCTGCGGATGTTGGCCACGTTGCCAGTTCCACCGTAGTAGTAACGTCCATCAGCGAAGAGGCCGATGTTGTTGGTGAGGCGATATTCCAAGCCAACACCCACGTTGCCGTATCCAGTGCCGTGTCCGTTCCAAGTTCCGCCGCCACCGACGAGAACGTAAGGAGCGATATTCCAAGCGCAGATCGGATAACGGAAGAACAGGTTACCAGCGAGAGGAAGGTGCTGGGCTTGTCCGTTGTTCGAGTACCACTGGGCTTCATATCCGATACCGAAGTAACGGGCGAAGAAGAAATTCAACCCAAATCCGCCACCGGAACCGGTGCTGAAGTTAGTGTTATTTCCTCCAATGAAGGCGGAGTAGAAGGTGTCGATCTGAAACTCCATGTCGCGGAAACGACATTCGTCAGGAACGATGACAACTTTGGTTTCTTTGAACGACTTTCCGTCTCCAGCGAAGGAGGCGCAGATCGTGCAGGCGAGGACTGTAGCGGTTAAGAGCAGTTTTTTCATAGGATCTTTGGTAACGGCGAACAAGATGCATTAAATTTGAACGTTTTGTCAACAAGATTTGTCAAAAATAATTCAGGAGTTGTATTTCGGCAGCGGAATTTTGATTTTCCCCTCGTACAGGGCCTTTCCAATAATGGTGCCATAAAGTCCGGGCAGGGCGGCGAGTTCGGTCAAATCTTCCTCACCAGACACTCCGCCGCTGGCAATCAACCGGGCATCGAGCAAGGCGAGAAGCTCTTTTATGGCAGGAAGGTTTGGGCCGACCAACATTCCATCGGTGGCAATATCGGTATAGATAATCGTGCCGGCGCCGGCGTCCTGAGTCGCGAGGGCCAGATCCTTGGCATCCGTTCCGGTGGTCTCGGTCCAGCCTCTCACCGCCACCCGGCCATCTTTGGCATCGATCCCCACCGCAATGCGCTCGCCGCCGAAGGCCTCACAAAAGGCACGCACGGACGCGATGGACTCGCAGGCCCGGGTCCCGAGAATAACCCGCTGGACGCCAGCCGCAAAGGCCGCCTCGAGATTGGCCGTGGTGCGCATTCCTCCGCCCAACTCGCACGGGATTTGCACGGCTTCGCAGATTCGGGCCACGTGTTCCAAGTTCCGCGGTTGCCCTTCGAAGGCGGCATCAAGATCGACCAGGTGGAGCCAGTCGGCCCCGGCATCTTCCCATTTTTTGGCGAAAGCTACGGGATCACTGGAGTACACGGTTTTTTCGGTGGCGAGGCCGCGCTTGAGGCGGACAACCTCTCCACCCATCAAATCAATGGCAGGCAAAAGTAACATCGGAGGAAGAAGATGCGGAAATCCTGAAAGACGGAAAGCCTGGAATTCAGAAAGAGTGGACATCGAGGACGATGCGCCCGATCGACTGGTGGAGGGACCTCGTCCTTGAGGTCCGGGGAAGAGTCCCAGACGCCGGGGACGGCATCCCTCCATTGATCCGGGGGGGGGCAATCAAATAGCAGAAAGAAAATCCCCCAACAGAGCCAATCCCGCCGCCTGGCTTTTTTCCGGATGGAATTGGGTGGCATGGATCGCGCCCCGACTGATGCTGGCCGCGAAGGGTTCGCCATATTCGCAGGTGGAACTGGCCAAGTCCGTCTCCGCCGGCACCGGGTAATAGGAATGGACAAAATAAAAGGCGGGCGATGGAGCCTCAGCCGCTTCCGGATAGAGCGGACCCCGCATGCGGGAGAGAGTATTCCAACCCATGTGAGGAATTTTTAATTCCGAATGCGGAAACCGGACCACCCGGCCGGGGAAGTGACCCAGGCCGGACGCACCGGGCGATTCCTCGCTCGATTCGAAGAGAAGTTGGTACCCCAGACAAATCCCCAAATAGGGACGCCCCGCTTTGAGCCACTCTTGGAGCGGTTCCCACATGCCTGAGTTCTTCAAATTGTGGGCGCAATCACCAAATGATCCCACCCCGGGGACGACCACCGCATCAACCGAATCAAAGCGCTCCGCAGTGGTCAGGATTTCCACCGCTGCCCCGGCAGCCTCCAGCGCCTTGCCCACGCTGCGCAAGTTTCCGCGCCCATAGTCGACCAAGCCGACTTGGACTCTTGAAGCTTTGGATGGAGAAGCCTGATCGTTCATGAGGAAAAAAATTATCCACAGATGGTGCAGTTCCTCGGCGTCTCGCCGAGGAAAGTGATCCGGCGAGCCGCCAGACCGTGCACGCGAGCCGCGTGCGGTCCCCGGAGAAAGCGCAAGCAGGAGCCGAGAGAAGCGAACTGCATTTCCGTTCTAAAGGACGCCCTTGGTGCTGGGCACGCCGACCACTCGGGGATCAATCCGGGTGGCGGTATCAAGCGCCCTTGCCAAGGCTTTGAAAATCCCCTCCGCCATGTGATGCGCGTCGCGGCCAGCCAAAATATCGACGTGCAAATTCATCCCCCCACTGACCGACAAGGCCCGGAGAAATTCCTCCAGCAGTTGAAAGGAAAAACTTCCACCGATAGCTTCCACCGCCGGCGGCGGCGAATAGGCCAAATACGGACGCCCGCTCAAATCCACGACGACGCGGACCAAGGCCTCATCCATCGGCACGCAGGCCATCCCATAGCGGCAAATGCCCGCCTTGTCCCCCAGCGCCTTGGTCAGCGCTTGGCCAAGAGTGATCCCGGCGTCCTCCACGGTGTGATGAAAATCCACCTCAAGGTCGCCATCCGCCTGCACATCGAGATCAAAGAGCCCATGCCGGGCGAAGAGCGTCAACATGTGATCAAAAAACGGAATGCCCGAAGCAATTTTCCCTCCCCCGGCTCCGTCCAAATTCAGACGGATGCGGATGCGGGTTTCCTTGGTATGGCGTTCGATAGTGGCTTCTCGGGACATGGAAGATTTAATCTCTCAGGTTCAGGCTCCAAATTGAACCACAATTTTTCGTGCCCAAAGGAGAAGAGGGAGTGCGATCAGAAGGAGGTAACGATGCCTTGAGCACCGAAGGTGCGAAGAAAGTGGGACCGGCTTCCTGCCGGTGGTTGTAACGATCGCCGTCGAGACGCCAGGGCCACTCTGCCAGAGGAAAGACCGGATGGGAGGAGGCTTTCGAGCTCTCCCGACCCCGATACGCAAAAACGGCGGAGAACTCTCCGCCGTTTTCGAGATCGTGATGAGGTTTGGATTGCGCCTCAGGCCGTGCGTCTGCGACGGAGGACCCAGAAGAGGGCTCCGGCCCCGAAGAGGACACAGGTAGTTGGCTCGGGAACGACTGAAACCACAACATTATCAAACTGAGTGATATCCGATGTGGCAGTTCCGTGATTCCATAATGCCCCAATTGAAGTCATCGCACTCGATGTGTAGGTGCTATCAACAAGTGAGCCCTGTGAAGTAAGAGACCCTGTGAGGGGATCAGCGAATGCCGAGGAACCGTCATCTCGAAGAAACAGCTCCCAAGTATTGGTCGTTGGGGCATAGGTCACTTGAACACTGAGATAGTTCGTTCCCATATCGGAAAACGGTGACCCGGTTCCGACTATAATGTCGGTGACGTTGGAGTTTAAATCCAATCCACCAGCATATTGGACTAGACGCACCGGATCAAGAGCGCCGCTTTGGCCCCAGACAACAGCATAGCCATTTCCCGAAAGAAGATCCGCGCTGGTCGCGGCTAAGGTAAAGGCAATCCCGTAATTGCCCGAGCCAAACCCCGACAATTCATCTCGGTCACTCTGCATATTAAAACTCCAGCTGACCAAACCTGAATTACTGGAGAGGGTCGAATTCCAAGGGCTCGAGAAATTCGACATCGCCTGGGTAACATAGGTCCTTCCGCTTGATCCCGTGCCGACAATTTGAAGTTTATTGGTAGCAATCGATGCATCCCCAAACCCCGCCGTTTCCACCCAATTATTGCCGACCGTAGAGCTGTCGGCCCGATTAAAATTATCGGAAAAGACAACGGTCTGCGCATTCGCGCCAGCCACCGCCACCGCCAGAATTGCAAGGGTGAGAAGTGTTTTTTTCATGATGAGTGTTTGGCTCCCGTTCCCGAGTTTTTTAGATCGAAGTTCGTTCCGGACGACACCGTGCCGACGGCGCTCCGTTGGGGCAACGGAAAGTCTGTAACGTTTCTGTGACACTAGGAAAGGGAACGAAACGAGCGCCTCATCAAAGGCGTTCGAATCGTTTTCCCGGGGAGGAAATTGATTGCCAATACGGGGAGTATTCATGGCGGTGTCAATGTAGTGCCTCCACGGCCCCTCTGTCAAATAGTAACAATCGAAACATTGATTTGGATACTGGAAAGCGGATCCACGACATACGATTTACTTCACGTTGAATATAAACAATTTACGAATATAGTTTCGCCTTCAATTCGCCCGTTCTTCCGCCATGAAACTGGTTGAGATGGAGGCGCGGAATTTGGCTTTTTGGAGCGGACATCGGCCTCGATGCCAGCGGTGAAGAAGTTCCGATGCGGCGGGGAGACCGAGCCGACGCTTGCTCTCCGGAGCGTTGGGGACATCGATCCCTACCGCGCCAAATCACCCGGCATGGGCGCGCTGGAAGTACGCGGTTCCCTTTTCCCTCGCCGGCATCGACCAAGTTTGCTTGAATCCCCGGTGTGAAAAATCGATTTCCGGTCATGGTGGCAGCTCTTCTCGTAACCATGCCGATCTTGTCGGCCCAACTCTCCGATGTGGAGATTTCCGCCAAGCGCACCACCCTCGATCAAAGCAAGGAACGCGGCAACAATACCACGACAACGACCAAGGAAATCGCCTACGACCTCAAGATCCAAAGCAAAACCTTTCAAGTCATCCCCAAGCTGGAAATCAAGTACATGGTTTTTTATTCCGACGCCACCGCTGGGAGCAAAGACGAGGCGGTTCTCGCATCGGTCAAGGGCACGGAATCGATCACTGACTTGCCAAGTCGGGGCAAGGTGACTTTGCAAACCAAGCCCATCAGCCTCTCCTCCGAACAACTTGACGGAAATTGGTACTACGGCAATGGAGCCAGCAGTCGCGCTCGTGATGCGGTCAAGGGCGTCTGGATCCGAGCGTATTCCGAAGGAAAAATGGTGGGTGAATACATGAATCCCTCCACCCTCGACAAAAAGAACGACTGGAAGGAATAGTTCGTCTGAAGACAAGATCTGCCGAAGCCGCGAAAATCACTTTCTAGTCCATTCGGCGTGGAACGATCTCGATGGGGTGGCGGGTTTTCGCGATTTTGCTCGCTCCCAACACTCCCCGCCACGGAGTGCCCGGATAGACGATGGAATTCTTGCCGAGAAGAGAACCCGGTGAAATTACACTATTGCATCCGATCTCGACGTGATCGCCGACGATCGCTCCGAATTTTCGCAATCCGGAGGCCAAGGTCTTTCCGTCCGGGCCAGTGACCCCCACGTCGGATTTATCGAGTTTCACATTGGAGAGAATCACCCCCGCGCCCAAGTGGGCTTTATATCCGAGAATCGAATCGCCAACGTAATTAAAGTGGGGGATCTGCGCTTGATCGAAAACCAGGCAATTTTTAAATTCGCTCGAATTTCCCGCCACCACGCCATTGCCGATGATGACATTTTCGCGGATGTAGCATCCATTGCGAATTTCGCAGTCTTCACCGATCCAGGCCGGTCCCTTGATCATGGCTCCGTGCTCGATCACGGTCCCCCGCCCGACGAAAACCGCGGTGCTGACAAAAGGTTTGCCGATGAGGCGTCCGTGGATGGCGGGTTTGAGACGAAACTTCAGATATGGAGAAATCTTCGCCAGGGCCTGCCAAACGTATTCCACATTTTCAAAGATGACCCGGTGTTCGGTGTGTCGGAGATCCAAATATTCTTCAGGCGCAAACATGGAAAAAACTTTAGTCAGAAATCCCGCCGCAAGGGAATAGCGATTCGATGCAATTGGTCGCGCTAAGCACGGATGACTTTTTGACCCTCTTTGGTGTCTTTCACCTGCCAGCCAGCAGCCAAAATTTCATCACGCAAGGTGTCGCTGGCTGCCCAATTTTTTTCGCGGCGGGCGACCTGCCGTTGATCCACCAGCACCTGGACGAATGCCGGGATGCCTTCAGCCTCCGGAGCGAGAGCCAGGACCGAGTCAATCCGGTCTCGCCAGGCTTGCAAGGATCGGGCCTGCCCGGGGGTAATTTCCCCCTGATCGAAGAGGCGGTTCGAGTCCCTGATCAAATCAAAGAGCCCAGCCAGGGCCCCGGAAATATTCAGATCGTCATCAAGTGCCTCGCCGAATCGCTCCGGCTGCAAGCCGGTCGGCAGCGGCGCCGCGGTCCCCTCCGCCCGTTCATCAATCCGCTGCCACCAGGCATCGATCCGACCCAAAGCCTTGCGGGCCGCCTCGAGTCCTGCAAACGTGAAGTTCAGCGGCTCGCGGTATTTGACTGCCAGGAGCGCATAGCGCACCTCCCGACCGGTCCATCCCTTGGCTTGCAAGTCGCGCACGGTGAAAAAGTTCCCCTCGCTTTTGGCCATTTTTTTCCCATCCACTAGGAGGTGTTTGCAATGCATCCAGAGGCGCACAAAGGGCTGACCGGTCACACATTCGCATTGGGCAATTTCCGCCTCGTGATGGGGAAAAATATTATCCTCTCCGCCGCAATGAATATCGATCTGGTCCCCCAGTAAACCCTGGGCCATGGCGCTGCATTCGATATGCCAACCCGGACGCCCCCGTCCCCAAGGACTGTCCCACCCGACGGCACCATCTCCCTCGGTCCAAGCCTTCCAAAGGGCAAAGTCGGCGATTTGTTCTTTTTCGTATTCGTCGCTGTCCACTCGACCGGAGGGGCGCAGTTCCTCCAGATTGTAGTGGGCCAACCGACCATAAGGAGCGAAGGAACTGATCCGAAAATAGACCGACCCCTCCTCGGTCCGATAGGCATGACCGCCAGCCATGAGGCTCTCGATCATCGTGATCATCCGCGCGATGTGCACCGGATCAGTGGCCTCAGGAAAACTGTCCGCTCGTCGCACCCGCAAGGTATCGAGATCCTCAAAAAACGCCTTCTTGAAGGGCGCCGTGAACTCGGCCAAGGGAACCCCGGCGGCCTGACAACCGCGGATGGTTTTGTCGTCCACATCAGTCAGGTTCATGACCCGGTTGACCTTGAAACCGCGAAATTCCAGATGCCGCTGGAGGAGGTCCTCAAAAAGATAGGCCCGAAAGTTGCCGATATGGGCGTAGTTATAAACCGTCGGCCCACAGGTGTACATCCGGACCACGCCGGCTTCCAAGGGTTCAAACTCCGCCTCTACGCGAGTCAGGGTATTGAAAAACCGGGGATTCATTTGCGATCCACCCCAGCGACGGCCATGGCGGCAATGCCTTCTCCACGCCCGACAAAACCCATCATCTCATTGGTCGTCGCCTTGATCCCGATGCAATCCACTGGCAACGAAAGCGACTTCGACAAGCAAGCCTTCATTGCTGCCAGATAGGGAGAAATTTTTGGCATCTCGGCGATGACGGTGGCATCGACATTGCCGATCTCGACTAATTTCGTTCGCAGCCGATCACGCACCCTCTGGAGAATTTCCTGACTGCAAATCCCGCGGAGAGACTCGTCGGTATTGGGAAAAATCACCCCGATGTCCGGCTCGCCCGCCGCCCCCAAAAGCGCATCGGCAATTGCGTGGCTGAGGGCATCCGCATCCGAGTGTCCCTCCAGTCCCATGGGATGCGGAATATGCACCCCCCCCAAAATGAGAGGTCGCCCTTCCACAAAGCGATGCACGTCATAACCAATTCCGGTTGCAAACATCAGAGTCCCAGGTCAATGACGCCACTCGACGCCACAATGGAAAATTTCTCCGCCTCGGTTTCGTGCGGTTCGAGAACGACTTTCCCGCCCGCCCGTTCGACCAAAAGAAGCCCGGAAGCAATATCCCAAATGCTGATTTGGCTTTCAATATAGGCGTCCAGTCGGCCCGAGGCGACATAGGCAATGTCGAGGGCGGCACTTCCCATCATCCGGCATTTCTTGGCCGACCGCGCCATGCGATCAAAGAGGGGCAGTCCCCGGTCGAGCGAGTCGAGACTCTTGGCCACTCCGACCGAGACAATCCCTTCGCCTAACTCCGTTCGCGAACTCACCTTGATCGGTTGACCATTCAAAAGCGGGACGCCATCTGTTTCCACCTCCCACATCTCATCTTTCATCGGATCATAGATCACCCCGACAATAATTTTCCCATTTTGACGCAAGGCAATCGAAACCGCGAAATGAGGGATCCCAAAGAAGTAATTCACGGTCCCGTCAATCGGATCGATGATCCAATGAAATTCGCTCTCCGGGTCGCCACGCACCCCCTCCTCGCCGAGGATCGCGTGATCGGGAAATTTTTCCAATAAGAGATCCTCGATCAAGGCTTGGCTTCGCCGGTCCAATTCCAATTTGATGTCGTGCGCTTCGTTGGCGTCCACCTGCAGGGGTCGCCCAAAATTCGCCCGCAATAATCCTCCCGCCGCCTGGGCGGCCTCCTTTGCCGATTCAAGATAGTCTGACACGGAGATGGTTGTAGGGCCCCGAGGCTCCGGGGGCAAAAAAAATTTGGGAGAGACCGGAGCCTCTCCCAAATTTGTTGTGGCTCTCGCCCTGGGGGCGAACCGCCAGATTATTTTTTCTTCGCTGGCTTTTTAGCGGCTTTTTTAGGAGCTGCTTTTTTAGCAGCGACCTTTTTAGGGGCCGCTTTTTTGACAGCGGCTTTTTTAGGAGCTGCTTTTTTTGCAACAGCTTTTTTAGGAGCTGCTTTTTTGGCGACAGCTTTTTTAGGAGCTGCTTTTTTTGGCGCTGCTTTTTTGGCAGGAGCCTTTTTCTTAGCTGCAGGTTTCTTTTTAACGGGCATTCGTTCTCACCCCTTTCAATTCGCGAAAGCGAAAATTTGTGAAGATCTTGTGAATAACTTGCTGATACCTGTGAATAAGTCCCACGGCAAACTCCGTCAACGAAATTTTTCAGATTTTCGCTTGATTTTTTTGAGAAGCATTCAGCTGAAAAAGACTCACCCCTTGCGGAGCAAGATTTCATCGGCCTTCGCGGCAATCTCGCCAACATTCCAGAGACGACCGACGCCTTCATATCCGCAGGCCAAGATTCCTTCTTCCGGACCTAAAAATTCGGCTCCACGTTCTTTCAAGGTTGCCACATTTTTTTGGGTGGCCTCATGCTGCCACATTTTTCCGTTCATCGCTGGCGCAATGAAAACCGGGGCGCGGGTGGCGAGCGCGATGGACGTGAGCGCGTCATCGGCGAAACCCTGCGTGAGTTTGGCAATGACGTTGGCGGTCGCAGGCGCGACCAAAAAAAGATCGGCCCGGTCGGCGAGATCGATGTGGTTGGGCCGCCAGGAATCGCGCTCATCAAAAACGCCCACTGTCACCGGATTGCGAGAGAGGGTTTGAAAAGTCATCGCGCCGATAAATTGCGTCGCGCTTTCCGTCATCACCACGAAGACGGTGTGACCGCGCTTGACCAACTGACTGGTCAAATCCGCCGCCTTGTAGGCCGCGATGGAACCGGTGACGCCGAGGAGGATTGTTTTCATACTTCGATCACGAGGCGGCGGCTGAGATAACGCTCCGCCCGCATGACGGCGCGGAATTTTTCAATATCTTCCTCCATCGATCCGCTGATGATGGCGTATTTGTAGTCCCGCCATCCTTCCATTTCCACGGCGGCATTGCGGAGCCGGATCGCGACCTGTTCCTTCGACTCGGTCCCGCGTTTCATCAGACGATGCTGCAATTCCTCCAAACTCGGCGGCATGATAAACGCGTCTGCCAAGGCCTCGCGAATGAAACTCGAATCACAATTGCGGATCGCGCCCGCACCCTTGGTGTCGATATCGATGAGGACATCGATCCCCTTTTTGAGGTTTTCAATCACGGTGCTCTTGAGGGTTCCGTAGTGGTGTCCGTGCACCTCGGCGTGTTCCAGAAATTCACCAGCCTGAAGGCGTTTGACAAAATCCTCCGGACTGAGAAAAAAATAGTCTTCCCCATCGATTTCGCCTGGTCGCGGCTTCCGGGTCGTGGAGGAAACCGCGTAGACAAAATCCGGTTTTTGCCGCAGAGCGGAACAGAGCGTGGTTTTGCCTGCGCCGGAAGGGGCGGAGAGGACGAAGAGGATGCCGGTGCGTTGGAAGTTGTTATTCAATGTTGGCCAGTTGTTCGCGGACTCTATCAAGATCGGCTTTCGCCTCAACGACAAGCCGGGAAATTTCCGGATCGCTGGCCTTGGCTCCCGTGGTGTTCCATTCGCGTCCCATTTCCTGGGCGATAAACTCGAGGGTACGTCCGATCGGTTCCTTCCGTTCGAGGGTCTCCCGGAATTGGGCGAGGTGGCTGTCGAGCCGGTCGAGTTCCTCGGTCACGTCGCAGCGTTCGGCGAAAACGGCAATCTCGGTCAAAAGCCTTGGCTCGATCAAATCCAACGGAAGCGCGGCCGCCTCCAATCGGCGAAGAAGATTTTCACGCTGACGTTTCGGGACCTGCGGCGCCAGACGTCGGATGCGCCGCACCCGATCGGCCATCCGGCCAGCCACCCGCCCCAACTCGGTTTGCAAATGTCGGCCTTCCTTCTCACGCATTTTCACCAACCCTTCCATCGCCGCGTCCAAGGCCTCCTTCATCAAAGGCCAAAGATCCCGACTGCCGGTCTCATTGGCGCGGAGGACGCCCGGAGCGGCCAAGACGGTTTGCAGATCGACCTCGCCGGGAAGTTTGAGTTTTTTTTGCAGCGCCTTGGCCTGCCGGAGAAAGCTGGCCGCCTGGTCGGCATCGATGGCAAACGACTGAGCGCCGGCGGCTTCTTCCACTGCGATGGTGACCTGGACCTTGCCGCGGGCGAGGCATTTGAGCACCTCCTCGCGCACGCGGGGTTCAAGCGCTGACAATTCCCGTGGCGCGGAAACCGAAACCTCGCCTTGCTTGCGATTGACCGAAAAACATTCGACCACGACCCGAACCCCTTTAGCAAGGGCTGTGCCCCGACCGTGACCTGTCATGCTTTTCATGGCGGGACGCTATCAGATCCGCAAGCGCTTTGTCGAATCTCATGCCGTCACCGCCAAAACCACGGCCAAACTCAGGGCCGACAAAATCGTGCTTGCCGCAATCGCCCCGCTGGCCAAGGCCTCGTCGCCTCCTATTTGACGCACCATCACGTAAGACGCGGCGGCGGTCGGACAGGCCGAAAGGATCAGAATAATCCGAGTTTCGGATGGGCCTAATCCGACCAACCAGCTCAGTCCGAAAGCCAAGGCCGGCAAGACCGCCACTTTCAAAAGTGCAGCCGACAGGATCCAGGTGCGCCGCCCGCGCAATGGCGTCAGCGCCAAGGATCCCCCAATACAGAGGACGGCCAACGGAACAGTTGCTCCGCCCAGCGAGGTCAACGTCCGGTTGAGAAACTCCGGCAATCGCAAATCCAGAAGGGAAAAAAACAGCCCGAGAAGACCGGCAATGAGAAGCGGATTGGTGAGGATCGAACGCAGCATCCGCTTGAGTCCGACTTCCAAGGGAGCTCCTCCGCGCAGGACCAAAACTGCCAGGATGTTATTGACCACGGTCATAGAAACCACCACCACCACCCCCATCGCGAGCGCGTCGTGGTCCGGCCCGAGGCTGTAAACCAAGACCGGAAGACCGATGTAGGTCAGGTTTCCACGATAAGCCGCCTGCATCAGCGTTCCTCGCTCCGAACTTGGAATGCGCAAGAGACGGCTGGCAACCCAAGCCAGTCCCGTGATCAACAGGGTCGCCGCCAAGAGAACAAGAAAGAGCCGCAGAGCCATGTCTCCCGGGGCCGCCGCTTCGCTGGCCTTGGAAAAAAGCAGAGCCGGCAGCACGACCCAAAAGGTCAGCTTGTTGAGGTCGTTAATAAATGTCCGGCCAAGAAACTTGAGATGGGCCAAGCCCACTCCAAGGGCAATGAGCAAAACCAAAGGAGCCAGGGTGTCAAAAATCAACATATCATTTCGGTGAGTGGACCCGGGGTCCTATTCAACCCCGCTTTGGCACCAAGGTGCCGCCGGTGACGCCGAGTTTGGATTGCGCATTGAGATCGCGCCAAAGCTCGGCGCCATTTTTTTTGCCCTCGAGGAGAGCCAGATAAGTGCGGAGGATTTTGCCCGCCTCCGCTTCCGATTCCTCCAGCAATTCGACCCGGAAACACCCCAGGCCGGCAGCGTGGAGATCTTCGAAATGAATCGCGCCCGTCTGGGCAGTCGCATTGAAAAGAGTGTTCCGGCATCCCACGTCGGCGCGCAGCGGATGGTCAATCCCGACCCGATCCCGCAAGTGGACCCGATGGGTGTCGCAGGGTCGTCCACAATCGAGAAAACTCGAGCCCTGGGAAAGAAACGCGGCAAAAGCACAATGCTCCATATGAAACATAGGCATGTGTTGATGAATCGTCAGCTCGAACCGGCCAGCCGGTCCTGCCGCCAGGAGGGACAGCACCTGATCGATAGTCAAATCGTAAGAGACCGTAACCCGCTCGAGACCGTGACGAAGAAAGACGGCTGCGGTGACCGGATTGGAAACATTGAGCGAAAAATCACCGATCTTCCGCAGAGGGGATTTTTCAAAATATTCAATCGCGCCCAAGTTGCGAATGAGCACGCCATCCGGGGCCGCTTTTTCGATCAATTTGAAGAACCCTTCTTCTCCCGCCTTTTGAATCCGCGGGGTGGCCAGAAAAACCTCGGCCCGGTTTTCCACCATAGCGACGGCATCGCGGTAGCGTCGGATATCTTCCAAGTCGATGTGGAGAATGGTGACCCCGCATTGCAAGGCCGCTTCGATCTGCTCGAAGGATCGGCACAACACCGCCAAGCGGGGGTGAAGCAATCGGGTCAAGCGCGAGCGGGGTTCGTCTGGGGTTTGCGCCGCCAGATCTTCCCGTACTGCCTGGAGGGTGACGCCAGACGGCTTATTCTTTTCGACTCTCTGCGCGACCAGCGCTTCGACCAAGGCGTGTTTGAGGCGGGTCAACTCACTCCGGGCCAGAAACACATCCTGACAAGCCGCACACTCCACCCCGACCAAACGATAGGGCGTCTCGTTGAGACGGGAAAAAATCCCCACGAGGAGGTCCCCATCCAAAGCGATTTTTTCCGCGGGTTCCAAATTCGCCGCACTGGCGGCGGAAACCTCGCCATCTGAAACCACCAGGGGCTGGCCGACGCGACCGGAAAAGCTCAGTCGCAAAGGAATCTTCCGCCCATCATCTTTGGAGAATCGTACCTGCCACGTCTTGCGTAATTCCCGCACGAGAGCGGGGTCACCGGTTTTCCAGACCCGGGTGCCAGGGCGTAGTTTTTGAAAATTCACCGCCCCTTGGGGGAAGAAAATCTTCTCCCCGCGGCACTCGAAAATGCGCCCACCTTGTTCGGCATCAGTGTTGGCGGCGTTTTCAAAGACAATCCCATCGCCCGCTTTGAGCGGCAGGTCCCCGGCAATGGTCACATAGTCGCGGCCCACCTCGGTGACGCATCCCGCAAACGGCCCCCGCTTTTTCCCATAGGTGGCTCCGACCAATTTTTGATGATCCACTCCATGCATCCATCCGGTGGAGAGTCCGCGGGAAAAAGTCATCTCCATCCGGTACCAATCGTCGGCCGTAGGTCCTTCCTTCCCACCTTCCGAACCCACGCCAAGGACGGCATCGATCGCCTGGCGATAAACCCGGGTCACCGCGGCGACGTATTCCGGCGTTTTTAAGCGTCCTTCGATTTTAAAACTCCGCACCCCGCGCTCCATCAAGGCCGGGATCTCGCGCACCGCCGCCAGATCCTGAGGCGAAAGCAAATACCGCTTGTCGCCCAAATCACGCAAGACTCCATCCACCACCATCCCATAAGGCATGCGACAGGCTTGGGCACATTCCCCCCGGTTGGCACTGCGCTGTCCGAGGGACTCGCTGGTCAGGCATTGCCCGGAATAGGCCACACAAAGCGCCCCGTGGACAAAAACCTCCAGCGGGAGATCGCGGTCGAATTTTTCCAATTCCCGCATCGACAACTCCCGCGCCAAAACCACCTGCCGAGCCCCCAGCGTGCGGGCAAAACGAACCCCCTCCGGCGAGGTGATCGTCATTTGGGTGGAGGCATGGACGCGCAAGGCGGGAAACATCCGCCGGGCAATTTCTGCCAAGCCCACATCCTGAATAATCACGGCATCCACCCCGACCGCATTGAGCACGCGCAATTCCTCCACCGCGTCGTCCAATTCCTCGGTGAAAATCAGGACATTGAGAGCCACATTGGCCTTGACCCCATGGTTGTGCAAAAACTCCACCACTTCGGGCAGGTTGTCCTCACTGAAATTCTCCGCCCGCATCCGGGCATTAAAACGCGGCAAGCCGAAATAGACCGCATCCGCCCCATTGGCCACCGCGGCACGCAGGCAATCCCAATCCCCCGCCGGAGCCAGCAGCTCAGGCGGATCGAGAGGAGGGTGTTCGTTTGTGACCACCGGGGAACCCTAAGCCGTCCCGGCCTTTCCGGCAATCAATCACAAACAGCAATCACAAACAGCCGCCCCGCTTGACCAATGCGAGGCACATTGCCGCGCGAACTCCGCCCGATCCGTCGCCGCATCAAGGGGAAGGATTGAGAATCCGTCCGTTTCCCGCTCCCTTTTCTCAGGCGAGAGCGTCTCGGGTGATTTTCGATTTTGTTGCCCTTTACAGGATGCGCTCCCGTGGAGAGTTTTCCCACTTCCCACTTCCCACTTCCCACTTCCTCCCTATGATTCGCCGCGTGGACAAACTCCTGCACCGCTGGACCCGCCTCAGCTCAAACAAATGGGAAGATGCCTGGGTGGAACGTCTCCGGTTCCTCAATCCCTCCCAGTTGGCTTTTGTCAGTTGGCCAAATTCTCGGGCCTTGAAAATCGAAGCCTATTGCGACGCCGCCACCGCCAAAAAGCTGGTCCGCCACTTCGGCGGGCAGGCCACAAAAATTGCTCCCCTCATCTGGACCGGCGAGGCCGAGCTCCCTCGGAGGCCGCTGGCTATTCGCGGTAAACTCAAAGTCTTCCCGGATAAACCCTCCTGGCAGGCTTGGCGGAAGGAGAAAAAAAAGCCCCCGGGCATCTATATCCCCGCCGGAATGGCTTTCGGTACCGGCGAGCATGCCACCACCTCCACCTGCCTGCGTCTTATTGCCGACCGTCGCCCTGAACTTCCCGAGGATTTTTCCGCCCTCGATCTTGGCACCGGCAGCGGGATCCTCGCGATTGCCGCAGCCACCTTCGGGGCCACCCGGGTGGAAGCCATCGACTTCGACCCCCATGCGGTCCGCATTGGGGCGCAAAATGCCCGCGCCAATGGCTGCCGGGAGATCGCCTTCTCCCAGACCGATGTCTTGGCTCTCAAGACGCGTCGCCCCTTCGATCTCGTCATGGCCAACCTTTTCAGCGAAGTCCTCATTGCGGCCACGCCTCGCATCGCCAAAGCGGTCCGCCCCGGAGGGACGCTCATTTTTTCCGGCGTGCTCCTTAAACAGGCGTCCGAAGTCGCCGCCACCTTGCAAAAAGCAGGGTTCAGCAAACCCCGAATCCTGCCCCGAGGCAAATGGTGCGCCGGGATCTGCGAAAATCACAGTTGACTCGCCACCCTCCCCACCGATAGGTTTTTCGGCCCGCTCACGACCGGTTTATCGCCCTGTCCGGGCGGAATAAACCATGCCCGAAGAGCTCTCCTACGTCCTCGTAACTCCCTATTCGATCCGCAAATCGCGGACCGGGGGGATCATCGCGCGGTTGCTCTCCCGATCCGGCTTGGATCTCGTCGCTGGCCAAATGCTAGCCCCTAGTCGCGAATTGGTGGAGGAACTGGCCGCCTCGACGGTGACGGAAACCGATGAACGCCATCGCCGTACTCAGGAGTTGATCCGCGAGTACGTGCTCAAAAAATTAGCCCCCTCTCCGACTGGAGCCCGCCGACGGGCCCTCCTTCTCATTCTCAAAGGAGAAGATGCCGTCCTCAAAACCCGCACCGTCGTGGGACACATCGTCAATGAGCGCACCAGTGGCGAAACCATTCGCGACACTTTCGGCGACTACCTGGTCGAAGACGACGACGTTGCCTATTTTGAACCCGCCGTGCTCGCCGCTCCCGATGCCGAAACCGCTCGTCGCCATCTCGCCATGTGGGCCAAATATGCCGACACCGACGGGGGCCTCCTTGAGAATCTGATCCCCTTTCCCTCCGAGACCTCGGTGGAGAAAACCCTCGTCCTGATCAAACCGGACAATTTTCGTTTTCCCAACGCCCGCGCCGGCGGCGTGATGGAGCTTTTCTCCCGATCCGGGCTCTCTCTGATCGGCTTCAAAGTCCACTACATGAGCGTGGTGGAGGCGGAGCAATTCTACGGTCCCGTTCTCGATGTCCTCATGAAGGTCCTTCGGGAAGCCAGCGGCAAGCGGGCGCGGCTCGCCATCGAAGGGGAACTCGGGGTTCCTCTCACTGACGCCAACGAGGCCAAACTCGCCGAACTTCTTGGCCCCATTGCCGGCCGAGCCCATTGGGAATCCATTATTCAATTCATGGCGGGAACCCGTCCCAGCCAGTGCCCAGAGGCCGACCGCAACCAACCGGGGTCGGAAAAATGCGTCGCCCTCGTTTATCAGGGCCCGGACGCCGTCCGCAAGATCCGCGACATTCTTGGCCCGACCGATCCCTCGAAGGCCCCATCCGGCACCATTCGCCGCGAATTCGGCCAAAGTATGATGGTTAACGCCGCCCATGCCTCCGATTCGACCGAAAATTCTCAGCGCGAGATGGACATTATCCGAATCACGGAAAACAATCTCCGTCCATTGATCCAATCCCAGCTCACGCCATCCATTTAAGAAAACCTTCTCAACCATCCCTTAACTAAAGAAAACCACCATCATGCAACTCGCCACACGCGTCGAAGAACTCACCCCATCGCTCACCCTTGCCGTTGATAGCAAATCGAAGGCCCTCAAAGCCGAGGGCGTCGACGTCTGCGGATTCGGAGCCGGCGAGCCCGACATGGACACGCCGGAGCACATCAAGGCGGCCGCCATCGCGGCGCTCCAGAATGGCTTCACCAAATACACCCCCAGCTCGGGTATCCCCGAACTCCGCCAAGCCATCGCCTCCAAGCTCAAGGCAGACAACGGTCTCGAATACGGAGCCAGCCAAGTCATCGTCAGCACCGGAGCCAAACAATCTTGTTTCAATGCCATCTCCGCCGTTTGCGATCCCGGCGATGAGGTCATCATCCCCGCCCCCTACTGGCTGAGCTACCCCGAAATGGTCCGCCTCGCCGGAGCCGTTCCCGTCTTCGTTCAGACCACACAGGAAAATGCCTGGAAGATCACGGCGGAAGATTTCGAAAATGCGATGACGCCCAAGACCAAGATGATCATCCTCAACACGCCCGGAAATCCCACCGGATCGGTGTACACCCGCGAGGAATTGCGAGGCATTGCCGAAGTTGCCGCCGAAGAAGACATCTTCATGTTGTCCGACGAAATTTACGAGAAGCTCACCTACGACGACGCCGAACACGTCAGCCTGGCCTCGGTCACTCCCGAAGCCTACGACCTCACGATTACGGTCAATGGTTTCAGCAAGGCCTATGCCATGACGGGATGGCGCCTCGGCTACCTCGCCGCCCCCGAGCCGATCGCCAAGGCCATCGACTCGATGCAAAGTCACACCACCTCGAATCCTTGCTCCTTTGCCCAGCACGGCGCTCTCGCCGCCATCACCGGCGACCAACAATGCGTCACCGACATGCGGGAGGAATTTGACATCCGTCGCCAATACGCCTTCGAGCGGATCACCGCGATCTCCGGCCTCAGCGCGGTCAAACCCCTGGGAGCCTTTTACATCCTCATCAATGTCTCCCAGCTTGGCCTCAAGTCCCAAAACTTCGCCGACCGCCTCCTGACCAAAGCCAATGTGGCCGTGGTCCCCGGGATCGCCTTTGGCGACGACCAGACCATCCGCATCAGCTACGCCACCAGCCTCGACGTGATTAAAAACGGCCTCGATCGGATCGAAGATTTCTGCAAGACACTCTGAGCGAAGTGGGAAGTGGGAACGCGGAAGTAGGAAGTGCTACTTCTGACGTCCCACGCCCCACCTCCCAACTCGCCGGAAGGTCCCACAACGGCTGAAAACGGAGAGAAACCCGGAACGGGGCTCTTTCGTGCGCAACGGGGGCTCGAAAGGCCTGCGGCGTTCCGCTACGACGGAGAAGAAAATTTTCCTTCCCACTTCTGCGTTCTCACTTGAAAGCCTGGCCGTTCGGACTGCGTCCGATCCGTTGCAGCCCACTTCGAATCATTCGTAACGGAGCGCTTCGATGGGATCGAGTTTCGAGGCGCGCAGGGCCGGGTAGAGGCCTGAGAGAATGCCCGCAAGAATGGAAAAGACCACGCTGATGAGCATGGAGTTCAAGGTCATCAGGGGCGGATTTTCGCTTGGAGCAATCACGATGAGCACTTGGATCAAAACGGTCCCGGCCACGATGCCAACGAGACCACCGAGGAAGGCAACCGACACGCTCTCGATGAGAATCTGAAAAAAGATATCCCGGCCTTTGGCCCCCACCGCGAGCCGAATGCCGATCTCCCGCACCCGTTCACTAATGCTGGCCAACATGATATTGGCGATCCCAATAGCCCCCACCACCAGGCTGATGACGGCAATCAACCCGCCACTCAAACGGGTGGCGGAAATGCTTTGTTCCATCCGGTCGAACCATTCCTCCCGGGTCTCCAACTCAAAATCATCCACCCCCCGGTGAGTCATGGTGAGTGTGCGGCGGACTTGATCGAGAATCTCCCGAAAGCGGCTCAAATCCTTGACCTGAAGGGCCAGTTCCTCGATGCGCACTGATTCGACCGAATCATTAGGAAAGAGCCCTGATTTGAATTCGTAAAACATGGTGGGCAACGGGATGAGGACCGAGAGATTTTTTCCCCGGAAAGGATCCCAGCGGCGCCGCTCTGAACCCGCGTGTTTCTTCGCTTGTTCGGCGCGAATCTTTCGCATCCGTTTGTCCTGTTCCCGTTCGTAGCGAATGAAGATCCCGACCACTTCAAAAGGCGATTGATTAATCGTCAGTACTTTGCCGAGAATTTCTTCCTTGGACAAATGGGGCCAGAATTGTCGGGCCACTTCATCTCCGATTACGGCCACATGGGTCGCCCGATCAAGGTCCAATGGGGTGATGAAACGTCCCGCGGCCAACTCGTGGCGGTTGACATGAAAATTCCCCGGCCAAACCCCGACCACCGCCAAACGCTGCCCATGCGTCATGTTGGCCACCCGGGCCCCCAGGCGCATCTCCGGTGAGGCATGAGCAATCCCGGGCACCGAGGCCAAAATCGCTTGCGCATCCACGACCGTGCGCCCCGGGGAAAGATTCCAGAACTCGAAGAGCTCGTCGGAAACGTCCTTGTTTTGGATTTTGACAAATTCCAGTCCGCCGACTTGTTCCATAAAGGCGCGGGTCCCTTTCTCGATCCCCGCCGTCAGGGCCATGGTCGCAATGAGGCTGCTCACGCCCAAAACAATGCCCAACATGGAAAGGACGCTGCGAAACTTATGGGCGACGATCTCGCGCAGTCCCGTCTCCAGGCAAATGAGAAAATTCATGGCGCGTATTCGCGACAGATGAGTCCGTCCCGGATTTCGATGACCCGTTTGGAAATGGCCGCGACTTCCGGGTCATGGGTGACAAGGACCACAGTACGCCCGTCCCGGTTCAGTTGACGGAACATTTCTAAAATCATTTCCCCGGTGGTGGAGTCGAGGTTGCCGGTGGGTTCGTCGGCGAAGAGAATGCGCGGATTATTGACCAGAGCCCGTCCAATGGCGACCCGTTGGCATTGGCCACCGCTCAATTGGGTCGGCCGATTGGCGAGGCGGTCTCCCAGGCCGACCGCATTGGCCACTTCGATCGCCCGGGCCCGACGCTCCTTCCGCGAGATCCCTGAATAGATGAGCGGAAGCTCGATGTTCCGTACCACGTCGAGTTTGGGAAGGAGATTGAAGGCTTGAAAAACAAACCCCAACTCCCGATTGCGCACTCCCGCCAAGGTATCAGAAGACGCGCGACTGAGGTCATACCCGCAGATCTCCATCTGCCCGGCGGACGGCACATCGAGACACCCCAGCAGGTGCATGAGGGTGGATTTTCCGCTGCCGCTGGGGCCGATGATGGCAAGAAAATCCCCTTCTTCAATTTGGAGAGAAACCCCTTTGAGGGCATGGAATTCCTGGTCGCCGAGGCGATAGGTCTTTCTGACATCCTGAAGCTTAACGAGGGCCACGCGGTCTCAGGATTTGGACGGAAGATTTTTGGGCTCGACCAGAAGAATTTTTTCGCCGGCCTCGAGCCCTGATTTTACCTCCACGAAGTAGAGATCATTGACTCCCAGACGGACCTTGCGGCGTTCGACCTCCTCGCCGTTTTGCACATAGACGACGTCCTGATCACGGTCTTTGAAAATCGCGTTCACGGGGACGCTGACCGCCTGATCGGCCTCTTCTACCGGTACATTCATACTCACAGACATGCCCGGTTTGAGGCGGCCATCATTGTCGTCGATGACGGCCTTGACCTCGAATCCCTTGATGTTGTTTTTCACCACCGCGAGAGGCGCAATAAATTCGATGTGCGCTTTGATCGGATCGTCGCCCGAGTCGGACATCTTCACCTCCACCGGTTGATCCTTCCGGAGACGAGGGGCATCGGCCTGATTGACATGAGATTTGATCAACAACTCGGAAAGGTTGGCAAAGGTCATTAGAACCGTACCGGCATTGACGCTCGCCGCCGCCACCACGACCTGACCCTCCTTGACGGGAATATCCAGCGAGGTCCCGTCGGCCGGGGCCTCAATTCGGGTTTTCCGCAGACGGTCAACCACGGTCTGCATCCGGCTCTCCGCTTTCTCCAGAGAATTTTTCGAAATGGCCAAATCCGATTCCAGATTGGAAAAGACCTCTTTGCTGATGAGCTTTTGCTCATAGAGAGCTTTGGCCCGGTCGTAGTTGCCCCGGTTTTTGTCCACCGCGAGTTGCGCCCCTTCAATATCCGTCGTCGCCGAGGCCTTATCGGTCAGCAGGTCTGTGTCGTCAATCTCAGCGAGGAGATCTCCTTTTTTGACGGACTGGCCGACTTCGACGTAGATTTTTTTCACCTTGCCGCCGACTTCGGCCTTCACATCGACTTGAAAGGCGGGGGTAACTTCGCCAGTGAGGAGAAGGTCGGATTTGATGTCGCGGCGTTCCGCTTCCGCCATCAGTCCGGCCGCAAGGGGCTTAGGTTCCCCCCCCCAATCGTCCCGGCTCCACCAAACCGTGCCCACCACAAGGGCAATAAGAATTCCGATAATAAAAAAACTACGGCGTCTACGGTTCATAAGGAAATCGGGTCGTCAAAAAATAAGGCACAAACGGTGCTATAGGCATGGATATAATTCCGATCGCCCAGCGGCCCGATCTCGCCGTTGCAAAAGAATCCGGCGCTGGCGTGCTCGCCGAGCAGCTCCTCGAGGAGTCTGGCCTCATGACCCTTACTCTCGAAGAGATGCGACCCGCGGCCGGAACAGGAAAAAAGCAACGAGGCCCGGGGCGTGCGACCCGATTCCATGGCCGCGTGGCGAAGAACGGACCGCCATTCGGTATCCGCCGATGATTTGTCCCGAAGTTGATATTGCAGGGTCTGGCCGACGCGGGGAATGCCCCCGATCACGACCGCCCCGGAGTTCGGATCGGCCCCCAAAATGTTGCGAATAAGAAAATCGCCCGGCTTGAACTCATCGACATATTCGGTGCCGGCCAATCCCGCAAAAAGGTTGCCTTTGGCTGTCGATTTTTCCCCGTCGGTGAGGGCTTCAAAAGCAGTTTCCAACGCTTCGTAGGCCGGACACGCCCCCAGGGAATAGACCACATTGCTGTCCGCCTTGGTGACCGTGAGCGGCTCCCCAATGGGACGACATCCCTGGCTGACCACCGGAATGACTTTCATCCCCTTCACCGCGACCGCCAGGGCCTCGACCACCCGGCCATTATAAAAGACGCCGACGTTCTCTCCATCGCCACTGCCTCCAGCCAGTCCCCCCACGGTGGGCACCCCCGGCCAGGCTCCGTTCCATTCCGTCAGCCACTGCTCCGCATCAAACACAAAGGGATTGCCCAGAGAGATCCACGCGGAGGGCGCTCCTCCCGGGCACTGGGTTTTCCAAAAATCTGGGCCCGTCGATTCCTCGACCATCTCTTGGTTAAAGGTATGAACGCGGAATTCAGCCGAGGGGCCATTTAAGGCCACCAGACTAAACCCGGCTTCGCCTTCATCTTCCTTGCCCTCCGCAGTGAGCCCGATTCCGGTCACCCCGACCAAATCAATGACGTGGCCGTCCACCCGGACGATCTCGCTGAACTCCTCGGCATGGGCGAGGTAATCGGGCGAAACAAAAGCAAAGGCCAGCAGCGAAGTTCCCTCCGCAATGGCACGCAGTTCGACGGCGGCGGAAACGACCTCCTCCGGCGAAAATTTTCCCTTGCGATGTACGCTGGCGCACTGGCGATTCATAAATTGATTTTCCTGCGTACTTCCGGGATGTCAACTGCGGGACCCCAAATTCGTCATTTCCCCAGGCTTTTGATTAATCTTCCGCGTTCGCAAAGCAACCGCCCGAACCGGTTTTTTCCGGGCCTCCGCCGCGCTTCGGGCTCGCAGTCCATTGAGGACCAAATCAATGGCATGACCCAATCCCACCTCGAGGACCTCCGAAGACTGCAGGTCCAAATCCACGCTCAACGAGAGGGTGAATCGGTTGGCATGATAGACGAAACACAGACTGATCAAACTCACGAGCAGATGCTTGCTGTCGATCCCGGGATGAAAGATCCCTGTCTCGACCCCGACCGCAATGGCTTCGTTCAATCTCTCCAGGACCGGGTTTTTTGACAGCAACCCCGGATGTTTGTTCACAAATCGTCCCTGGTGGAGATTTTCCCATGACAACAGGGCGACAAACTCCGGATTCTCACCCAAAAATCGAAAATAAGACCGGAGCACATTGGCAATCATCTCCTCCGGCGTTTCGGAGTCATTGAACGCCCGCAACTCAAAATCCGCCAGACGCTCGAAGACTCCCTTCAAGACCTCGCTATACAGCCCCTCCTTGCTGCCAAAATAATGATAGACCATCCGCTTGTTCACCTTCGCGGCCGCGACAATCTCATCCACAGGAACCCCGTCGTACCCGCGGCGGGAAAACAACCGCGTTGCCGCCTGGAGGATGCGCCGTCGCGTCCGCTCGGGATTACGGGTTTGTTTGGGGGAAATGGCGGGTGATAGGGACATGAAACGAAGGCCGGCTCGTGAAAATAACAGAGGGCAGTCAATCCGAAAACCCCGGGGTTGACATCTCCAATAAAGTAACCATATGGTTATTTTAATGAATGCCATCCCAAGCTGCCCTCCGGCCCTGCCTTGCGACCCCTCGACGGTGGACGAGTTTCTCAGCGTCCCTACCCCAGCCGTGACGGAGGCGATTGCCCGGATGGACGGAGATTTTATGGTTTTGGGTGCGGGGGGCAAGATGGGGTTGCATGTCTGCTTGATGTTGCGGAAGGCCATGCAAGCCAACGGGAGTTCCTCCCGGGTTCTCGCCGTGTCGCGCTTTGGCAGCGTCAATGAACGCTCCCAATTCGACCAAGCCGGAGTGGAAACCCTCCCCGGCGATCTTTGTGATGAGGAGAAACTCGAAGCCCTCCCCGAGATCGAAAATGTCATCTTTATGGCTGGAGCCAAATTTGGCACCTCCGGGCAACCGGACCTGCTTCACCGAATGAATGTGGAAATGCCGGAGCGGGTGGCCCACCGATTCCGCAATGCGCGCATCACCGCGTTCTCCACCGGATGCGTCTATTCCTACGTGCCCACTTCCACGCCGGGCGCGTCCGAAACGGCCCCGACCGAGCCGGTGGGTGAATACGCCCACTCGTGTCTCGGAAGGGAACTCGCCTTTCGCCGCACGGCCGAGAAATTTCAAACCAAACTGACCTTGTTCCGGCTCAATTACTCGGTGGAGTTCCGGTATGGCGTCCTCGTTGATATTGCGCAGAAGGTTTTCCAAGACCTGCCGATCAATGTCACCATGGGCCACGTCAATGTCATCTGGCAGCGGGATGCCGTCGCTCGCACCCTTCTGGCCCACGAACACGCGTCGGCGGAGCCTTTCATTATCAATGTCACCGGACCTGATGTCTTACGCGTCCGCGATCTGGCGGCCCGTTTCGGAGAACTTTTAGGCAAGACTCCCATCATCGAAGGAACCGAGGCTCCAACCGCTTGGCTCGGTGACGCCGGACTTTCCCTAAAACTCTTCGGACCCCCGGAAACTTCGCCCGACGAAATGATCGCCTGGATTGCCACCTGGGTGGCGACCGGACAACCCACCCTGGGAAAACCCACTGGATTTGAAACACGTGATGGAAAATACTGAACTTCGCACCCACCTCTTGGCCGGGCAGGCCATTCCCGCCCTGCCCCTCGCCCTCGACTTCAACCGCGCCTGGGACCGCCGCCACCAACGCGCCCTCGTTCGCTATTATTTTGAAGCTGGCTCCGGGGGACTCGCCGTCGCAGTCCACTCGACCCAATTCGAAATCCGCGAACCCGGCCACGCCCTCTTCGAACCAATTCTGGAGCTGGCCGCGGCCGAAGCCGAGCGCCTCCGTCAACGCCACAACCGTGAGTTTCCGCTCATCGCCGGCCTCTGCGGGCGCACCGATCAAGCGGTGGCGGAAGCTCGCACCGCCGTCCGACTCGGCTATTCCGCCGGTCTTCTCAGCCTCGCCGCCTGGAAAGACGGCGACATCCCCGCCATCATTGCCCACTGTCGTGCCGTCGCCGAGGTGATCCCCGTCATCGGTTTTTACCTCCAACCTGCCGTGGGCGGACGGGTACTTCCCTACAGTTTCTGGCGGGAATTTGCCGAGATCCCCAACGTGGTTGCGGTGAAAATGGCTCCCTTCAACCGCTATCAAACCATCGACGTGGTTCGGGCGGTGCTCGAGGCCGGTCGCGACGACATCGCTCTCTACACCGGCAACGACGACAACATCGTCCTCGATTTGTTGACTCCGTGGGAATTTTCCGGCCAACGTCGTTTCATCGTCGGCGGATTGCTGGGCCAATTCGGCGTCTGGACGAAACGCGCCGTCGAGCTGCTCGAAGAAATCAAAATCGCCCGGGTGGGAAATCAAATTTCGCCCGAGTGGTTGGTCAAAAATACTGCCCTGACGGATGCCAATGCGGCCATCTTTGACGCCGCCAATCACTTCCACGGTTGCCTTCCCGGCATCCACGAGATCCTCCACCGGCAAGGCCTCCTGCCCACCATCCATTGCCTCAATCCCGCCGAGGTCCTTTCCCCGGGACAGTCCGAAGAACTCACCCGGGTCTCCGAAGCGTATCCGTGGTTGCGGGATGACGAATTTGTTCACGCCCACCGCGACCGCTGGCTCAACGAAGATTAATTGACCGCCCATGAGTTCCTTCTCCGCCTTCGAAATCATCGGACCGCCCATGGTCGGGCCCTCCAGTTCGCATACCGCCGGGGCCTGCCGGATCGGATGGGCAGCCCGCGCCATCCTCGGAGAGGAACCGGTCAAGGCGAACGTCTTTCTCCACGGTTCCTTTGCCGCCACCGGAGTCGGCCATGGCACCCACGAAGCGCTCACGGCCGGCCTTCTGGGCTGGGCCCCCGACGACGAACGCCTCAAATCCGCCCCCCACATCGCCGAAGAGCAAAATTTCATCATCAAGTTTTCGGAAATTGATCTCGGCCCGCAGGCACACCCCAATTCCGCCCGCGTCCAAATCCTCGGAGCCAAGGCCACCTCACTCCTCACAGCGGCCTCGATTGGAGGAGGCTCCATCCGAATCATCGAACTGGACGACTTTCCCGTCGAAATCTCCGGACGCCTGGAGACCCTCCTGCTCTGGCACCGCGACACCTCCGGATTTCTCGCCCGGGTGACTGCGATTCTCGGAAGCATGGAACTCAACGTGGCCAGCATTCGCACCAGCCGCAAAGAACGCGGCGAAGAGGCTCTCACCACCATTGAGATCGACGAGACCTTCCCGCCCGAAGTGGTGGCGCTCCTCCGTCGGATGCCCGCCATTTCCCGTCTCAACATCCTCCCCATCCTTCCGGGCACCTAGGCACCCGTTCAGGCCTCCACTTCTATGTCTTCACAATTCCGCACCGCTGTGGCGCTCCTCGCTCTCTGCGAGGAAAACCAAACCTCCATTGCCGAGTTAACCATCCGGGCAGAAGTCGAAGCCGGCAACCTGCCCCGCGAAGAAGTCATGGCCAAAATGCTGACCTATTATCAAGGCATGAAGGCCTCGGTTTTTCGCGGACTCGAAATCACCGAACGCAGTCGGAGCGGACTCTCCGGCGGCGACTCCCGCCGCATGATGGCGCACAGCCAATCGGCAGTGGTTAGCGTCCTCGGTCCGGTCTTCGAACGCAGCATTGCCTACGCTCTGGCCGTGCTGGAAACCAATGCTGCTTTTGGCCGCATCGTCGCCACCCCCACGGCTGGCAGCGCGGGAATTTGCCCCGCTTGCCTGCTCACCTGGCAGGAAGAACGCCAAGCCGACGACAGCCAAGTCAGCGAGGCACTATTCACCGCCGCCGGGGTCGGAAAAATCATCGGCTATGGGGCCTGTTTTTCCGGAGCCCAAGGCGGATGCCAGGCCGAGATCGGGAGCGCCTGCGCCATGGCCGCGGCCGCCATTTGTGAGCTCGATGGCGGCACTCCGGCCCAGGCCCTCAATGCCGCCGCGCTTGCTCTCCAAAATACCCTCGGGCTCATTTGCGATCCGATCGGTGGCTATGTGGAAGCACCCTGCATGATGCGCAACGGGCTTTTCGGGATTCACGCCTTTGGAGCCGCCGCCGTTTCTCTGAGCGGGATCCACAGCATCGTGCCCTTCGACGAAGTGGTCGGTGCCCTCCGCGAAGTCGGACACAAAATGCCCCGCATGTACAAAGAAACCTCCGAAGGAGGCCTCGCTACCACGCCGACGGGCTTGCGATTTAAACCAGAGAGGCCCAAATTCGCCACCGGAATTGAACTCCCGAAAAAGCCGTAGGCGGTTTGGGTTGGGTTGCTCAGACGCGTTTTGATTGAGAGAAAGGCCGGTTCTGTCGTGGGTTCGAGGGGAACAATAAGGCTCCTTCAGCTGATTCAAAATCCTGAATCCCGGACGTTTGCGCCGAGCGTTGTCTATCCCGATCCGGTTTCACCTGCCGGGTGATCGACGTGATTCGCTCTCCGTTGCTCATTCTCTTTCACTCAACCATCAACAAGCAGCCATCAACTGCCGTTTTAGGCTAATGGCTTTCAGGCACGCGATTTCAAAGAGTGGTCAAATCAACAACGTGAAGTGACGGAGAAAATCCGTCCGTTTCTCCCAAGTAGAGTTTACTCTCATGAAGACAGGAAGCATGAACATAGCAACGTTCATGATCTGCGTTAATTGGTCCAAGGTCCGAGATTGCCTTCGGTCCGTCTATGGCGGGATCAAACCGGATCAAATGGGTGTGTGGGTAGCCGGCGCTAATCCAAAGAATGCCATCTTTGTCCTCGTCCATCGAGGTCACTCGTCCCCCTTCTGCCAAACGTCCTAGGAGCGTGAACTCAAGAGCTTCAGGATCGAAGCGGAAAAGAAGGGAGTTAGCAACGGTTCCCATGTAGACCGTGCCGTCTCGCGCGACTAACCAGTAATCAATCCCTTGATTGCCGGCAATTTTTGAACCCGGATCCCGAAGAATTATCCGATTGGTATGCTCAAGCCGGGCCAGTTTTGGATCGAAGCGTAAGAGTTTTAAGGACCGATCTGCCAGATCCAGCCAGGAGGCGAAACATACTCCATTGGGAGCCACAACCATGTGGTGGAAGGCAAAGTCTGAAATCCGTCCATAGTCAGTCAGTTCACGGGAATTAAGATCAACGTGGAAAAAATGATTGTCTGGAATGGTGTGTCCGAAGGCCTGACCCCGCGCGCCATCAACTAATAGCGACTGGGCGTAGAGTAGAGGGGGAAGCGAACAAAACTCTTCAACTTTATCCTGACTGGGATCATAGCGGAGAATCTTCCCTCCGGGATCCATGGTGCGGCGATCCCAATTGCTAAGATCGGGCAGACAATAGTCGGTGTATTCGACATCCGGAAACCCCTGAGCTCGTTTGCGGGCCAACATTCTTTCGGGCAGTTCGGTTCGGAAATAGTTTGCCGTTACGGGCAGCCCATCCCAAGTCAAATGACTACATTCCCCCAGAAGAAGGCTTCCATCGGGCAAAGCGCCCATCGCGTTATGGAATTTTCCGCAGTATCCTCGCTGACCGATCCACGGACAAATCGGAGGACCCATGGAAATTTCCCGGGTTGCGATATCGAAAACGGCTAACAATTGCGGTCCGCCGGTCAGCCCGAGATAAATTTTATCACCCAGTCGTTCCATTGAGGTGATTGCGATCGCCAAACGGTCTGGGACAAAAAATTCTTCAAGATTCATCGGATCAAATTGGAAGATCGAAAAGCACTCAGTCGGTCGCCTTGGGCGGCGACAAGGGCATCCAAAATCTTCTCAGGTTCATGAAAATCGCAGATCATCGGGTCGCAGGCCAGGGCTTGGAGGGCTTTACCCCGACTGCCTTCTACGGCGGCATCGATCATCAGTTCGTTGCTATAGATTTGAGCCAGTGTCCAGCGCGCGGCAAAGGGAGGGAGTTCGCCGACATGGACCGGCCGGGCTCCCTGCTGTCCGATGACACACTTCATCTCAATCACGGCCCAAGGGGGGAGATTGGTGACGGCCCCGTTATTGGGAACGTTGGCGACATGGACGATGTCGGGCCCGAGGTTTAAGGCTCGGATTTGATGTCCCATGGCCTCGGGAGAAAGTTTCTCGCGGAGGATGAGCGGGGCATTACCACAGGCGCGTTTCGAGAGATCGGCGGCATTTTTGGTCAATTCTTCGCTGAGGAGCTTTTCCGTAATCATGTCGCGTCGCCATTTGAGTCCGTAGCCAATTTCTGGAGGCTCTTTCGCACGGCGGGCATGGGGAAAAAACTCAATAATGTGACGGTCGCCTCCCATCAGGTACAAGTCTGTCAGTTCAAGCAATTCCATCGTGAACAGACGATCTGGGTGCTCGTTTGTCTCTCGCAGCGACTGCCTGAGCCTCGGGTAAATGTCCTGGCCGCGATGGCGAAGGGAAAGAAGCCAGACTTGGTGGTTGATCCCGGCTACGACGGGATCGAGCTCGGCCGGGTCAAGGTTGAGGAGGGTACCGAATTTTGTGAGAGCATTCGCAACATTATGGCAATAGCCAATCACGGAAATTCGGCTGTATTTGGTGATCGCCCGGCAGATCGCACCCATGGGATTAGAGTGATTGAGGAGTACGCCGTCCGGGCAATACTGCTCCATCGCCCGGGCGAGTTCGAGGTAGGGAGGAATAATTCGCAATCCCTGGGAAATTCCGGTGGGGCCGACCGTATCCCCGGTTGTTTGCATGATGCCCAGTTCGGCAACGGCTTCCACATCGAGTTTATGCCAGGATTGCCCAGGACCATGAACTCCGATGGAGCTGACGACTGCATCCGCCCCGTCGAGCGCCTCGCCAAGATCAGAGCAAACTTCGAAATTAAGGCGGGCTCCGTAGTGGTCGGAAAGACGTCTGCTAACTGCGGCAATAAGCTCGGCCGGTTCAGACGCGATGTCGTAGAGGCAAATTGTAGAACCCTGCAGTTCTTTGGTTTGAGCAATTTCGATGCTAACCAGTTCAAAAAAATGACTGCCGGCTCCAATGTAAGCGATTTTCATAAATTTTTGTTCACCCAATGCTCATTTTAAAATGACGAGTGCAGGTAATTTGTTCGCCCGGAGTAGAACACGGCCATCCCGCGGATGCGAAAACAAATCTCCGGTCAATCAATCTGACCGGTTGGAAAATCTTGAGTGCCGATTTGAAGAGTGGCACTGCCGTCGCCAATGGGAACCGGGAGCTCGAAGGCAAGCAAGCCGGGCAAGAGTTCGGTAAACGAGATCTCCGCGCTGTCCCACATCGCGCGATATCGTTGCCCGGATTGTAGGCAGACCCAAACGGCTCGTCGGACTGCGGGAAAGCGGGGGTTTGACGGAAAGGAAATCTCTCCGGTGAAGGCGCGATGATCCTCGGCGAATTGTGAACGGACCACCCAGGCATCAAACCCCACGGAAAGCTTGCCGGGGCAGTAGCATGAGGCAAAGAAGATCATCACTGGTGTCGATAGTCCCGAGAATTGGTGCCATCCACAACCGCGGCCGGTTTGACTGTGAAAATGTTCGAAGCAATCATAAGATTCATCCACTTCGGCCCGCCATGTTTCCAGGGCCCGCGATGCGATTTGAAAAGCCGCTTTGGAATTTCCGAGATCGAGCATGGTTTTCCAGAGAAACCATTGATGGGGAAACCACACCGTGCCTGACCAGTATCCGTCCGCACGAAAATACGGGGCCGTCTGGTCCACCGCCGTGATCCCGGAAGATGTCCAAAGCCGATCGGGATCGAAGATCCAATTCTCGAATTGCTTGGCACGCTCGGGTGAGCAGATCCCGGCCATCAATGGATAGAGCCCATCGAGCCCCAGATTGTAGTTCAGACCACTTTTGTGGCGCAAAGGATGGGAGGGATAGCCCGCCTCATCATGCACGACGTAAGAATAGCAACCGCTCGATTCGTCCCAGCTATGGTCCTCAAGGGCTTTAGTAAACGCAGCGATGTCGGATTCATAGGCAGCGATGTCGGCTGTTTCCCCGAGCGTTTCGGCCGCGAGCAGCAGGCTCTTGGCGCAGCGGATGGCCTGAGCAGAACTGATCACCGGGGTGACGTTTTTTTGGAGACCATGGCGATGCACGTGAGCTTGGGGGGGATAGTCATCCCACCCGCCGGAATTGTAAAAATAGTCCCAGGGACGGAGGAGGCCGGAATGGAGATTTCGTGTCGTCGATCCCTCGGCATGACCGGCGTGAAATCGATAGCAAGCCCGCATGGAGGCGTAGTGGGCTTTTAGCCGAGTCAAATCCTGAGTTCGGTTCCAGAGCTCATGATAGAGATGGACCTGCATGGGAACCATGCTGCCGTGATGAATGAAGGCCCCATGGGGATTTCCGGGATCGGTCAGGTATTGATCCAGATTTTCCCAGGCTTGCGTGGCGGAAATCTCCAGCAATCCCAAGCCAATAAATCCCGAATCCCACGTATAGAGGCTATCCCACCAGCGCCCGGGGGGACGATGACGAATGTGCTGCCGTTGTATATAAACCGGAAAGACAATATTGCTCAGGGTGGTTGCCGCCATCCGGTTCTGACTGAAGGCAAAATGTTCTCCCGCGGGATTGGCCGCAAAGGAGAAAGCTTTTTCTGCGGCGGCGGCGTGAGAATTTGCGCGCCGCTGTTCCCGGTCAGCGGGAGTGCCTTCAGCAAACCTTGCGAGGGCACGCTTCACGTGCGCTCTGGCACCCGCGCAAACCAGACCCCAGAGCACCGTCTTGCTGTTGGCCGCGAGAGCAAGTGGACGAAGATGGATATTGGTGAAATGGCCCCTTCCATTGCCGTGGAGCACCCGATCAACATGGTTGTGTGTCTGCTGACGAAGAAAGGAATCGAGTTCATCGTGAAGGATCTCGCGGATCTCATAGTTGGGGGTGTCCCAGGTGATTCCGTAGGAGGGAACCTCTTCCGAATACTTCAAGATCACTTCGGGGCCGAGGCAACCCGCCTGCTCGGATTCATCGGGCAACTGAATTTCAGGTCGGGGGACAGAATCGGCTTCAGTGAACTCGAATTCGCCCGTGTTTTTCTCATGAAAGACCAGAGCGAAAAGCGTGAAGTCCTCTGCGCTGACCTGGATCTCCAGCCTGTGTTCACCACTTCCTAGATGTCCGACGGCGATTCTGTGGCTTTGAGCATCCTGATGAGCAAAGGTGCAGGACGCGGTGACGGCTCCTGATAAATTAAAAGCGCCCTGCCCTTGGAGTCGGACGACGAGAACACCGTTAGTGATCGGGGCCTCCAAGAGGAATCGGTATTGGACACGGTCGCCATGGGTTCGGCCAAAACGTCCTCCCAAGGCGCTGCCATCGAGGGTCTTTCCGACGCGAATTTCGCCGCGCAACAGACCATCGGCATTCAGCGTGTCGCCGGGCGTCGGGGATGCAAAATGCAGATCCTCATAATCGAGAGGATGAATGACTAGGGCACCCTTTTTTAACTGCGGATGGATTCGGGGAGAAGATTTCTGCCCCAGGGCACTGGGAAACTGCATCGCGGCGGCCGTGTGCAGCGCCACAGGGACCGGGCGCTCCGTGGCATTGACAAACTCACAGCGGATGAGAATCCCATTGGCCTCCGGCAAGGCGGTATAAGCGATGTCCGCATAGAGTCGATCCTTCCAGGTGAGTTCATGACGAAAACTGAAGTGTTCAAAATTCGGAGCGCAATCCCAGGGATGCCATGGCGACTCCCAGCGGGCATTGGGAACATCCGTTCTTCGTCGATAGAGAGCCGGAAAAATGCTGCAGTCAAACCGCATTCCAAGTTGGTGGTTGGCGACGTGAGACACGCCAGCGTAACGTTTGAAATAGGGACCCCAGTCTGGCAGGGAAAGATCGTGGTTCTTTGGTCGAAACATGGAATCGGAGAGATATTGAACAATCTTGTTACACACGACAGGTGGGGTGATGAAGCTAATACCAGCTTGCGAAGCCGGAAATGTCGCAATACGGAGGCGGCTCGTCTCACTTATCAAGCAACTCCTTTGCAAGGTCCAACGATTCTCAGCTGGTAAATTCCCCTGACCAACCTCCTTCTCGGATCTTCACCCTTGAGGCAACCGGAAGCACCGGGTAGTTGTCCCCTTAACTCTTTTCCTTTCTCAATCGTAATGCCCGCTCACCTGATCATTCTTCGTACAATTTTGCCGAACGCTGTTCGCTCTGGGTTATCGGCCTCCTGGCGGAAAGTTCCTATCGAGAGGGGATCTTACCCCTCCCTCCGACCTCCGACCCCCGGCCCCGTGAGCGAGCCGGTGCGCGGGTTGAAAAAGCAAATTCCAGCAACAAGGCAAAGCATCACAGAGATTCTATGATTCCACAGCCCTCACCTCACGCAAGCGAATTGTCCGTTCCACAAAGCGCCGACTTGCTGGCGGCGCAACCTCTGGTCATCGTCACCTTTGGCGCATCGGCTACGGAAGCGCGCGGAGTGAAGGCCGACTTTTCCAATCTGCTGGCTTGTGAACTCTCCTTCGACGGGAAGGACATAAAAGTCATCAACGCGGGCATTGGCGGCAACACAACGCGGATGGGCAAAAAGCGTCTCGAGAGCGATGTGCTGGCAGCGCAGCCGGATGTGGTGGTGATGATGTTCGGGATCAACGATGCCGCCGTCGATGTCTGGGAAACGCCTCCGGCGACAACGTCTCGGGTCTCTCTGGAGGAGTATCGGGAAAACCTCACAGCCATGATTCAGGCCCTGAAGCAACGGGGGACGCGCGTGGTGTTGATGACCACCAATCCAACGTACTGGGCGGCAAAGACAATCGAACTTTATGGGAAACCTCCTTACAAAACGGATGAAGTTTATGGCTTCAGCTTTCTGCTGAGCGACTACGCGGCGGCGGCGCGCGAAATTGCCAGGCAAGAGGGCGTGGGATTAGTCGATAATTTTGCCGCTTTCGAGGCCTATGATGCTGAATCGGGACACGAACCCGGTTCACTCACTTCGGATGGGATGCATCCCAACAACGCGGGCCATCGCATTATAGCAGACCTGCTAATCGAGCTTTTCACTCAATCCGATCACCGATTTGTCCACAGGCCATGAGCAATACAATTTGGGCTGGTCTTGCCGCCGACGCGAAACGCATGGCCGACGAAGCCTTCTCCGACATCCGCACCCTCAACGATTGGGAACAATGCCGCCCGCAACGACGCAAGGAATTCCTCAGCTCCGTTGGTCTCGCCACGTTGCCGAAACGCTGCGACCCCCGGGTGACCGACTATGGGGAGTTGCACGGCGATGGATTTCGGGCCCGTAAAATCGGCTTTCAGATCCTGCCGGATTGCTGGGCCTCAGCTTGCATTTTTTATCCCGATCCCTTGCCGCCGGAAGCCGCCCCGGGCGTGCTTTACCTCTGCGGACATGCCGCCAATGGGCTCCATCATTATCAGGCGCTTCCCATCATGTGGGCCCGGCGTGGCTATGTCTGCCTCATCGTGGAAACGATTGAACAAAGTGACAACCCGGGCGAACATCATGGCTTCAACCTCTCCTGGCATTCCTCCTGGCTTTCGCTCGGCTACACTTCGGCCGGCGGCGAGTTGTGGAATTCCATCCGCGCCTTGGATGTGCTGGCGGCAGATCCCGCAGTGGATCCCGATCGCCTCGCAGCCACCGGAGTGTCGGGCGGGGGATCGCTCAGCTTTTTTCTCGCCATCGCCGACGAACGGATCAAAGCGGTCTCGACCCTCTGTGGGATCAGTTCCCCCGCCGATGCCATTGCTAACCGGCATTTGCTCGGACATTGCGATTGCCTCTATCCGCACAATATCTTCGGGCGGGACATTAGTGAATACGCCGCCTTGATCGCGCCTCGTCCGGCCCTGTTTTGCTTTGCCGATCACGACCCGCTCTTTCACCCGGTCGAGGTCAAGGCCCTGGTGGACCGGACGCGCCGGGTTTACGCGTTGTATGACCAAAAAGATGGCTGCGCCTTAGTCACCTGTCCGGGCCACCATGGAAACCATCCTGAGTTCGACCAGGCCACCAGCGCTTGGTTTGATCGTCATGTGGCGGGGAACGCGCATCCGGAAATCCCGGTTGGCGAGAAAGAATTCACCGAGTCAGATCTGAGCGTTTTCAACGGCGTCTGCCCGTCCCCCAACCACCTCGACTTTTTGCCCGATCTCCTGAACCGCCGCGGCGGCCTCGCGTTGCCGCAGCAGCCGGAGGAATGGTCCAGGATCCGTCGTGAAGCCATCGCCCGCTTGCAAGATGAGGTCTTTTCCTCTCGTGGTGTCATCAAGCGATTAGAGATGGAGCGGGATGGAAATTGGCTCAGATCCCCGCGTGGTCCGGCGGAAAAATCCGTCCGAATTTATCGTGGAATGATCGACGGAACCAATGTCTGGCTACAAATGATGTGGCCCGGGCTGGCCTCCCGCCGCCTGCTGCTCACCATTGCCGACGAGGGCGAAACCTCCCAACAGGCCATGGCCCGCTCGGCCGCTGCAGTCAATCCCGAGACCACGATCTACGGCGGATATGAGCCTCGGTGGGCAGCAGATCGCACCCCCGCGACGGATCTTGACCTCCATTTCCCGGGTTCCAGATTGCCGTCGATCCGTACGAATTTGCTCCGGGCGATGGCTCTCACCGGTACCACTCCGGTCATGATGACTCGGCATGACATTTCCGGGTTGATTGATTACCTCCTCACGCTGGAGGAACTGCAGAACGTGGAGATTTTTCTTGCCGGTCGCGGAGAAGCCGGGATTGCCGCCCTCTACCATGCCGTCCTCGACGACCGCATCGCAGGAGTGATCGTGGAAGATCCTCCCGGTTCGCATCGGACCGGGGCTCCTGTCCTCGGCATTCTCCAAGTGCTTGACCTGCCCCAAGCCGTCGGACTGATGGCACCCCGCCCGGTGGCCCTAGTGAATCCCGTGCACAGCAATTGGACCTGGCCCGAACGCCTCTACCAACGCCTCGGCTGCCCGGAGAATTTCATCATGACCGAGGACACCCGGAGAGCGATGGAGGCAATGTGAGCGGCAATTTGACAACCGAATGTTCTTCGTTGAAGCGGGGGGAGAGCGCAAATTCGGCCGCTCATTTTGAGCCTGCTGATGAAAGCAAAGACGATCTTCAGTTGTCATTCAAAAAGCGGGCCTTGTTGTCGCCGACTTTGGGAGGATACTGGGAATGATGCGTGAAGAATCCTTCAATTTTCTGAAAGCCCTCCTCGAAACGCCCTCCCCCTCCGGGTTTGAAACCAAGGGGCAGCGGGTCTGGTCCGATTATGTGACTCCTCTGACCGAAAAAGTCCGCAGCGACCCGTATGGGAATGTCTATGCCACTCTCAATGCCGAGGCCAAACCGAAGATTCTTCTGGCCGGCCATGCCGACGAGATCGGGCTGATGGTGAATTACATCAACGACGAGGGGTTTTTGTTTTTCCAAGGGATTGGCGGTGTGGATCGCGCCATGTTGCGAGGTCAACGCGTCCTCGTCCACGGAGCGGAGGGCTCGGTGCCGGGGGTGACCGGGCATTTGGCCATCCATATGCAGGAACCGGATGATCGCAAGAAAGTGCCCGAGTTCCATGAGGTCTTCATCGACATCGGGGCCCGCTCCCGGGCCGAAGCGGAAAAACTTGTTCGGGTGGGAGACCCCATTACCCACGATGCAGGCATCGTTCGACTGGCTGGAGACCGCATTGCGGCCCGGGGCTGCGACAATCGCATCGGGACGTGGGCGGTGGCGGAAGCCCTCCGTTTGCTGGCGGCAAAAAAAGCCGAGTTGACGGCCTGCGTGGTAGGAGTTTCCACCATCCAGGAGGAAAATGGCCTCTATGGTGCGACCATGGCTGGCTACCGGGCCGAACCGAATGCCGCCCTAGTCGTGGATGTGACCCATGCCACCGACATCCCGATTTGTTCCAAGCCCAAGCATGGCGACGTTAAGCTGGGTGGAGGTCCGGTCCTCAGCATCGGAAGTGCTAACCATCCCGTCCTCATCGAACGCCTTCGGGCGGTGGCCAAACGCCAGGGGATTCCGGTGCAATTTGAAGCGGCCCCACGCCGCACGGGAACGGATGCCGATGCCATCTTCCTCCAGCGGGGAGGGATTCCTACCGTCTCGATCGGGCTGCCCAATCGCTATATGCATTCGTCCGTGGAGGTGATCGAGCTTGCGGATTTGCAGGCGGTGGCCGAATTGATGGCCGCGTTTTGTTTGGAGGTTCAGGAGGGCGATTCGTTTGGGGTGACGATTTGATGAAGTGGGAAGGTGAAAAGCAGGCCGGAGTTGAGTTGTCCCTCGAAGCCCCATTTTTCTCGACATCTAAGGCGGGTCCTTTAGGACGCAGTAATGACCCCAAAGTCTGATCTGAACTTCGCTGTCTTCGGCCACCGCCGGGGGCAGATGGCCCTGCATGTTCACCGTCCTGAAGAAGGACTGCGTATTGTGGGGGTCTGCTCGTTGCATTTGGATGGGCTGGAGGATTTTCGAAAAAAATGTGGTCCCGACCTGGTTTTAACCACCGACTATCGGGAGCTCCTGGCCGATCCTAAGATCGATGCCGTCTTTGTGAGCACTCCCGATTTTTGTCATGCCGAACACGCCATCGCGGCTCTCGAGGCGGGCAAGCATGTGTTTCTGGAGAAGCCCATGGGAATTACGATTGCGGAATGTGACGCCATCCTGGCCGCCGCGGAGCGCAGCCCGGCAAAATTGTATGTCGGCCACAATATGCGATTTTTCCCTGTCATGGAGAAGATGCGGGAGTTGATCACCACCGGGCGGATTGGACGGGTGGAGGCGATCTGGTGTCGGCATTTCATTAGTTACGGGGGCGACGCCTACTTCAAGGATTGGCATTCCGAACGTAAATACGGCAACAGTTTGCTGCTCCAAAAAGGGGCTCACGATATCGACATTATTCATTATCTGGCGGGAGCGCACACCCGTCGGGTCGTCGGCATGGGCAAGCTCAGTGTCTATAATGAAGTCATCGACCGTCGGGAGGAGGGGGAAGAAACCTCAGTCCAGTTCGATCGAAATAATTGGCCGCCGCTCAGTCAGAAAAAGATGAGCCCGACCATTGATGTGGAAGATCACAGCATGTTGCTCATGCAGTTGGACAATGGCGTGCAGGCGTCCTACCAACAATGTCACTATACGCCGGACGACACTCGGAATTACACCATCATTGGCACCGAAGGCCGGATCGAAAACCACGGCGACCATTCGTCGGATGACAAGCTCGCCACGGTGCACTTGTGGAACAAACGGATGGGCTATCAGGAACAGGGGAATGAAGTTTTTCGGATTCCCAGCCTGGACGGATCCCATGGAGGTTCGGATCCCCGGCTCCTTGATGATTTTGTGAGTTTTCTGCGAGGGGAACCTTCCTCTGGGGCGACACCACTCGACGCGCGCATGGCCGTGGCGACCGGGTGTCTTGGTGCGGAGTCTCTGCGAGACGGTTCCACGCCGCGGGAAGTGCCGGCGTATTCCGCATCGGCGGAAAATTCGTGATGCGAACGGCGCTTCCTCATTTGTGGGCCTCTCCGCATGGATTTCTCCATCGGAATCGATTGCTGCGCCAGGCGGCGGAACAATCGGCTGCGCATGCCGTGCCCATGGGGGTCGAGGAACTCACGGCCCGGTTGGATTCTCTACGCGAGAAGCTGACGGCCCGGTTGCACCTCCACCAGGAGCCGCATCCCCTGGATCTGGAATTCCATGGGGACATCGCGCGGGAGGGGTACAAGGTGCAAAGAGTTTCCTTCGCCAGCGGCCCCGGTATCCGGGTGACGGGAAATCTTTATCTGCCGGATGGCAAGGGACCGTTTCCCGCCGTCGTGAATTTGCATGGACATTGGAGCCAGGGAAAACTGGCGGCCCAGGTGCAAGAGCGCGGGCATGCCTTGGCACAAGCGGGGATTGTCACCCTGACCGTGGATGCCGCCGGGGCGGGAGAACGCGCTGAGGTGGAGCGGGAATGGTCGTATCACGGAGCCGCCAAGGCGGCCGAACTCTTCCTGGCTGGAGATTCCTTATTGGGTTTGCAGGTCCGGGATAATCGCAGAGCGCTCGATGTCTTGCAGGCTCTTCCCATGGTTGCGGGGGAAAAACTGGGCGCAACGGGCGCTTCCGGAGGCGGGAATCAAACCATGTGGCTGGCGGCCCTGGACGATCGGGTGAAGGCCGCGGTCCCTGTCGTTTCGGTGGGTTCTTTTCAATCCTATGTCGGAGCCTGCAATTGCATGTGTGAAACGCTTCCCGGGGGCTTGACGCTGGCCGAGGAGTGGATGGTTCTGGGCCTGATCGCCCCGCGGGCTTTGCTGATCATGAATGCGCTTCATGACCAACCGGCCTTCGCTTATGGTCCCATGTCCTCGACCTGTCGCCAGGTGGAGGAGGTCTTTTCTCTCCAGGGGGCGCGAGAACGGTTTGATTCCCGGCTCATCGACATGACCCACGGGTATTGGCCCGCTCCGCGTCGAGCCATGGTGAACTGGATGAAATTTTGGTTGGCAGGCGATTCGGATCCAGTGAGCGACTTGGTGGATGAAAACCCCATTCCGGAGGAAGAACTGCTGTGTTATCTCCCGGGAGAGCGACCGGCAGCCTGCGGGTATGGAGCGGTTCGCAAAGGAATTGCCGATGAGGTCCGCCCGGATGGAGGCGAGAGCGACGAGACCCAGGCCCGCGCCGACTTGGCCCAGTTGGTGGGATGGAAAATGCCTGCCGATCCGGCCGCCTGGACCTTAAAGCGAACTCTCGGCGACGGACTCCAAGTCGGCTCCGTCGTTTCTCCCAGCGGTCTGCCCTTGCCGGTCGTGACGAGTGCGGATTGGGATAAAGATGCCGACGAAATCCAACTCTTTTTGTCACCGGAGGGGAAATCGAGCTCCTTCGTCATGGGACGCTGGGAAGGCGCGGTCCAAGCCGGAGTTCTCGCGGTGGCCGTGGATTTGCCGGCCGTGGGCGAGTTGGCCTGGGAGCCGGATCTCGCTGGCGACACCCGGTTTCATGATTCTGCCCGGGGGGCATTGTGGCTGGGAGACACTTTGGTTGGCGAGTGGGCTGGAGCTGTGGCCGCAGTCTGCCAGGTTTTGCGGGAAAAGTCTCCGCACGCCCGAATCCAGGTCCTCGCCGAGCGCGAGGCGGTCTTTGCCGCTCTTCTGGCCCAGGCCCTGCATCCCTGCGGGAATATTTCTCTGGCGGAATTCGACTGTCCTCCGTCTCTTCGCGGAGGTATTCCCCCTTCCCTCGCCTGGTGCGTGCCGGGCTTTTTGCGGTGGGGGGATTTGGACCGTGTGCGCGCGCTGACTGGAATGGGTCCGGAAACCCTTTAAAAATCGCCGGCGGCCCGAGGCCGGGGAAAGTGCGGCCAGCCGGATGGGCGGGGCAATTTATCTTCTCTGGCGCTTCCGACTTTCTTCTTCGGGGTTCTCGTGCAACCTTCTCCTTTCCATGATCCGCTTCTTCCTTCTTTTTTGTATGGCCTTGCCGACGCTTGGGGCCATGGATTTTTCGCCCTTGAATTCCATTCCAGTGCAAGAAGGTGGCCGGAAGAAACCCTACCAAGTCCTGGCTGACGAGTCGTTGCTTTCCCTCTCTGGCCGATCTTCCCTGGTCATTGATGATCAAAAACGAAGTGCCCTCGACATTATGACCACTCTTTGGCTGCAACCCAAAGGTTGGGACAAGCGGGAGCTCATTTTGGTCAACCACCAACCGCTCAAAGAGGCGCTGGGGCTGGATGTGAGCCGAAAACGATTTTCCTATGAGGAACTGGTGGCCAATCTCAAATTCCGTGAACTTCTCAATGAAGCGCAGACCTTGCGGGCCCGGCCCGGGAATCAACGCTTGAGTGGTTTACCCAAAGAGGCGGTGACGGTGGGGATGCGGGTGGCGGAATTCGAGGCGCTCACCAATGGATCCGCCTTCCGCTTTGTGGCCAATCCCGAGTCGGAAAATGGTGACTGGAGCCCGGCTCCAGAAACGGATCTGGTGCCGTTGCGGGACGCCTTGAGAGCCGGTGACGGGGCCGCTTTTGCCAGCGCCGCAAGGACATTTAGCGAAAAAATGGCCCGTATTCAGCCTCAATTTCAACCCCCGGGTTGGCAAATTCGTCTCGAAACGCTCTATCAAACCTGGCACCCCTTTGGTTGGGCTTGGAAATTCTATCTCGCGGCAGGCATCGCTCTGTTGCTCCTGAGTGCCCGGGCCGGATATGCGGCCGCCTGGATTTTAGCGGGAACCGGGTTTCTCTTTCAGGTGGCAGGGTTTATCGCCCGAATCCTCATCTCCAGTCGGGGGCCGGTGACCAACATGTACGAGTCCATCATTTGGGTGGCCTTCGGTACCATCTTTTTTGGCCTGCTCTTTGAAGCCATTTACAGGAACCGGATTTTTCTCTGGGGGGCGCTTCCCGTCGCGGTGGTCTCGCTGATTTTGGCTGACATCCAGCCGGCGGCCCTCAGTCCGGCCATGGACCCGCTGGTGCCTGTCCTTCGGGATAATTTCTGGCTCTCCACCCATGTCACCAGCATCACTTTGAGCTATGCGGCCTTTGCGCTTGCCCTCGGGATTGGTCACATTGTCCTCGGGAAAGTGATTCTCGGTCGCCGACCGGAGCCCGCCCTCTACAGTTCGATCTATCGCGCCCTTCAGGTTGGGGTACTTCTCCTCGCCATTGGCACCATCCTCGGGGCGGTTTGGGCCAACTATTCCTGGGGACGATTTTGGGATTGGGACCCGAAGGAAACCTGGGCTCTGATCACTCTGCTGGGCTACTTAATTGTCCTCCACGGGCGGATCGCTGGCAAGTGGGCCGGATTTGGTCTCGCGGTGGGTTCGGTCCTGGCCTTCCAGGGCGTTCTCATGGCGTGGTATGGGGTAAATTTTGTTTTGGGTGTCGGTCTCCACAGCTACGGATTTGGGAGCGGAGGATTCGGCTATGCCCTCGCTTTTGTGGTGGCGGAGTTGCTTTTCGTTACCTGCGCCATCATTCGCCGCCGGTCGACCAAATAAGAATCCCCTAATTTCATGATCGGGGCTTCATCCCGAGCTCACAGCCGCCAGCCCTCCGGCTGGGTTGAAGGAGCTATTGAATCTGGCCTTCGGGCGGCACTGGGTGCAGACCGGCTAAAGCCGGGACTCCAACGGTCCGCGCGGGTCAGCGGTTTTTCTCGCTCTATCTTGTGATCCGGGTGACCTCAGGACGCTGGCCCTTGCGGGCCCAGAGTCGCCTCAACTCGGTGTGTCGACCAAAGCGAGCTTCATCCATCATCCAGAGTTTGACCCGGCTACCCTCAGGCAGTTCCAGCGAATCCTACTGACCTGCCCCTAAACTAATTCTCAACTTTTACAGAATAAAAATAGCGCCGCCCTCGGCAAGACCTGGAACTTCAAAGGAGACCGGATGAACGTACCGGCCTTGGTCATCACCAACCGCCAGGCAGCAGCTCACCAAACCGTCTCCGGTGAATAGACGGATTTTTATTTTGTGCAGAATGCCGGGGGTTAAGTCCACGGGAACAGTCGCGCCACCTTCCGTTCGATGGAAAGCGGGGAGGGCCGGGCGGCGGCCATGATAATTAATGACTTCTCGACCGTCCAGCCAGACGGTGATGCCTGCATCCGCACAGCCCATCAACCGGGTGGCATGGGATGATCCCACCCGCAACCAGGTCAGTAGATAGACCACGTCGCCGGGGCGGTTCACCCGTTGACCGAGATCAAGATGAATGCTCTTGGCACTGCAATGATAGGCGGCAGCCCCGGCAGGATTATTCTCCGCTTCCCTGATAGCGGGGGGCTCCCCGGCCACATTTTCCTCGGCGGAGGATGGGATGATGAGCCAGTGATATTTTTCATCGGGTGCCTCCACGAATTCCGGGGTGGCATTTTCTATTGAGTCGTCCGGCAGGCCGCTCCATTGCTCGCAGAGACGCAACGAGCGCTCGGTGAGCTCTTCCAAAGTGCTTGGAAGCGACAAGCCAGCCAGGCTGCCGTGACAGGCCACGTTGTTCCCAGCGAGCGCCCGGAGGGCGGGTGAGAGTCCGGATGCTCCGTGCAGGATCCCGAGAATGCTGCCACAAGTCGCCCCGGTGCAATCCGTATCCATCCCGCAGTTGATGCTCAGTTTGAGGGATTTCTCGAAATCGCTCTCGCCGAAGAGCAGGCCGATCATGATGAAACCCAGGTTCATCGTCACATCGGTAAAGTTGTGCGATCCGAATTCGTGGATCGTGTTTTGTCGAGTTTGGTCCCAGGAGAACCCTTCCGAGTGCCATTGCAAAACCTTTCTGAGTGCCTGGGAAAGCCGGCTTTCTAAAGGAATGATCTCCAACCCCCGCCGGATCGACGATGGGAGATTGCGACTGGTGAAAAGGTCGCTTTCCAAGGCTGCAAGAAACATTTCTCCCCAAACGCCGTCGCCGTGATGGTCAACCAGCGCGTCCTCACGGGCCAAAGCGGCAGCCAAGGTCGGCCGGCCAGGCGCGAGGCAGGCCCAGATCTCCGAACGAATAGCCGCCCCCATCCCGTCCCCGAACCAGTTGTGATAAGAACCCGTGAGAGGTGGCACCAACCCGCGTTGCGTGTTCCAGCGGGCAATGCCGTATTCATCCGGGTAGCAGGCATAGTGATCGGATGCCGCCTGAGCCAAATCGACAGAACGCGTGCTGAGTCCGCGTTGCTCCAGCACCCGGATCCAAAGCAATTGCAGGTCAAGGTCATCATTGGGAAGCATCTGATCCGCCATTTCCCGCAGGGAGACATCCAACGGCCCCAGGCACCCTTCAAAGGGCATTCCCAGCGTCCCGCCAATCCCCTTGCCAATCCAGCAACCCATGATTTGATCGCGGAAGATTTCAAAGTTCATCGTGAGTAGTCATTTTCCGGTTTCGGCATAAAAGAATCACTCAGCGGAGAAGAAGTTCTTCTGTTCCCTGCATCGCGGCTTTCAGAGATCGCCGGGTGATCTCCCGTGCCTTGGAATTGTCCCAACGCGCCGGGTGCGACAGCTCGATCACCCGCGGGGCTCGGTTGGACTGCGACGCAAGCTTCCAGGCCGGCCAGTCGAAAGATCCGTGCCCGGGTGGCAAATGAGCATCGCAAAAGCCATCGTTGTCGCTGAGGTGCCAACAGGCCACCCGGTCTCCAAAATGTTCCACCGCTGCGGCGATGGTCCACTCCGGCCTCACCTGGTAATGGCCGGTATCGAAGCACATGCCTGCTGAAGGGGGCAGATTCTTGAACAGCTCACGCAGATAGGCCCACGAGTTGTGGGGAACATTCTCGATCGCGAGCCGGCAGCAGGAGCCCTCGAGTTCTTCAGAGAGGGCCGAAGCCAGCGCGATATCTCGATCCATCGCCTGGCGCGCAACCGCGCAGACATGAAGATGCGGATGATAAACCGGATGCACGACCAAAGCCTGCGATCCCAGCAGGACGGCCGCGCGGGCATACCGCCTCAGCCGATCGCTCTCCTCTTCCAAAGAATAACGATCGAAGGAAAAAATGGGCCCATGGACACTGACGATCGAAATTTTTGCTTCGTCGAAGGGCTTGCGCAAAAGCCGCCAAAACTCCCCGCCCAATTCAGTAATCTCGGAATCCATATGAGCGATGGGCAACTCCACCATCCGGATTCCATCCTCCGCCAGATCGGTCACACACTCCGGAATCCCTCCCAAAATGTCTTCACTCTCCAAGGAGTCGGAGGAAGCGAGCCAGTTTGCTGATACGGCCAATCCAGAAAAATCAGGAGAAAAATTCATTGAGCGTGCAATTAATTTGAATAGAACTTTGCGAGTTGCAACTGCTAAAATGCAGAATCGAAAGCCATGTCGTCGGATTCGCCGCCGAAACGGCCCGAACGCAGAGACGGATTGTCGAATTGGAGGAATTCCGGCGTTTGGGTATTTGAAGCGCCAGGAGATATTCCGATGTCACGAAATTGTCACCTTAGAAATCTCTTGCTTTAAGCAATTGCGCGTGCAATATAACGCCCTATGCACGTAACCTTGTCCGACATTGGCGAGCGGTTGGGGGTTTCCCACCAAGTCGTGAGCAAAACGCTCAATGGTGGGCGGGGTACGGTCGGCGTCGGTGAGGAACTGGGGCAACGCATTCGAGAGACCGCGATCCAGATGGGGTATCGCCCTTCCACGGCTGGACGTTCGTTGCGCCTGGGAAAAACCATGAGTATCGGCATCCTTCTGGGCCCTCCCGAGGACTTCCTTCTCTCTCCAGAGACGCAGGCTGCGTGTGTGGCGACATTGAGCGAGAAGGGCTATGTGGCGACGCTTTTCTCTGCCAGCGGAACGTCTGAAGAGCAGTACTTGAAGAGTCCGTTGCTGAGTGAGCGCAGTGTGGATGCGTTGCTGATTTCGTATATCCACCAGCCGACCGCGGCCTTTGAGAAAGATGTCTCCCGCCTGCATATGCCGGTGGTCTGGATGAATCGACGGGCGAAATCGAATGCGCTTTGGGTGGACGAACGCGACGCGGCTCGAATGCTGGGCCAGCACCTGATCGAGGCGGGCCACCGCCATCTCGCCTTTCTCGATTATAGTTGTGGTTCTTTGACTGATCCTTTGATTGGCGAGCGGTTGTCCGGTCTGCGCGATGCGGCCGAGTCAACGAACACGGTGGTTTCCATTATCCAAAAGCGCCTCGCGCGTCCGGAGCGATCTACGCATGTGGCCAAGTGGCTGGAATCCAGTAACCGGCCAACGGCGATTGTCGCGAACAGCCTGAGCAGCGCCCAAGCGGTTAGCCAGACCGCTATCGGGAAGGGACTGAAGTTGCCGGATGATCTCGCGGTCGCCTCCTTCGACAATGGTCAAGCCCATCTGGCTAACGTTCCAGTCATTACCTGCGCTATCCGCCCGGATGCTGAGTTCGGCCGCGTGGCCGCCAAGATGATCTTAGACCTCCTCGACAAGCCGGATCAGAGGACTCCCGGACGTTCTCTCCCGTTCACCATGAGCTTGGGAGGCAGCACATTTTCCGCAAAAATAAAACCCCAAAAAAGAACAACATGAAAACATCAAATCACATCAACCTGAAGGCTCTAGCTCTCGTTTTGCTTGGGGCCGCCACCGCAAATGCTGCCCCCTTACTCACCGACCACTTCGCCGGCTCCACCGGCAACACCCTGGGAAGCAACGGTTGGTCGTTGATCGCAAGCTCCGGCGGGGCGGCCACAAATGTTGTTGCGCAGGATCTTTCGAAGTCCGGCTTTGCGGCCAGCAGCGGCAACGCGGTTCAACTCCGACCGAATGGTCAGGATTGGTATTCCACCTACACAACGCAGGCGTATGACAGCGCCAGCAATGCCTCCCTGTATTATTCATTCCTTCTCCGGGTGGATGATCTGGGGTCCTTGGATGCGACCGGCGGTTTCTTTGGAGGGATGGCTGCGGTGGGAGGAGTGTCCGGTAGGGCCGCTATGATTGGGATGCGTCTCTCGGGCACTGGCTTCCAGCTCGGCGTCGCGAAGAGGGATTCGACAGCGTTGAGTTTCGATTCCACCGTATTTTCCACTGGCACGACGGTCCTGGTTGTTGGTGCTTATAATCTGGTTTCCGGGAATATTCAAAATGACACAGCGAGTTTGTGGATCAACCCCGGCAGTCTAGGCGCAGGGTCGGCACCGGCAGCCACGCTTTCGGCCTTTACGACTGCGATCAACAACGACACTCAAAGTTTCTCCTCCTTTGTCTGGACTCCGCAAGGAACCGGTAGCTCCACGCAAATTCCCGGATCTTTGATCGTGGACGAACTGCGGGTGGGAAACTCGTGGGCGGACGTTACCCCTGTTCCGGAGCCCGGCACGTTTGCCCTCGTAGTCCTCGCTGGTGGGGCATTTTTAGCCCGGAGGCGCAGGCGCCTGATCGCCTGAAGGGAAGATTCAAAGCCTTCACGCTGTGAGCGGAAGATCCAAGGCTTTCACGCTGGTGGAATTACTGACGGTGATCGCAATTGTCGGGATCCTCGCAGCGGCCATGCTCGGAGGGATCTCCAAAATTATTGCGGCCGGGAAACGCACGAAATGCACGAGCAACCTGAGGCAGTTGGGAGTGGTGACGCAGCTCTATTGTAATGACCATAACGGTGCGCTTCCCATGACCGGAACCGCCCCGTTCAATAATCCTCCATGGTATCAGCCGCTTGTGCCGTATGCGGACGCGCAGATGAAGACGGGCAGCCAGCTGGCGATTGACGGAAAGGGCATCCAGCTTTTCCAATGCCCGGCCTACCAGGCCCCGCCAGCGCGTGACATTACCTATGCGCCCAATGTCCTCAGTGCCAACATCCGCCTCAACCAAGTCGTGAAGCCCACGGCGAAGATTTGGCTGATCACTTCGACCGACTCGTATTCCGTCAACGTCAGCGGACTCCAGAGAATCAACTTCCCTCACAATGGCAGGGCGAATCTCCTCTACTTTGATGGGCACACCGAACTCGTGAAGCGTGTCGACCTGCAGTCCATAGCCTCCTTTGCGTTTAATCCCCAATCCCCCTAATGAGACATTTTCTGATCCTGGTAGCTGCCTTCATGGCTTCTGTTTGCCCACTCCTTGCCGAGGGCTTTGTTTTGAAATCAGGAGACTCCGTGCACATCGAAATCCCCCCGGACGCCTCCGCCACCGAGCGTTTTGCGGCGGCAGAAATGGGTCGGTATTTGGGACGCATGCTCAAGGTGAAAATCTCCCCCAATGCCGGTGCGACAATTTCCATCGGCACCCGTCGGTCCGGCGACCCCTGGTGGGACCGCTTTGAGCACGGAGTCACCGGACCGGGGCCGGACAGCTTTTTGATCTCCGCCGAGCCGGGAAGGCTCACCTTGCGGGGTGGAGGCGACCGGGGAACGATTTATGCGGTCTATGAAGTTCTCGAATCTGCTGGGTGTCGCTGGTTCATGCCGGGACCGCAGGGGGAGTTCGTGCCCGAGGTTTCTTCGGTAACTATCGCCGAAGGCGAAACCGTGCATGAACCCGCCTTTTACCAGAGGGAGATCTGCAGTCCGGGTGGCCCGGGGATGACGACAGCCGAGGTTGTCGATTGGGAGGTGAAGAACCGCCTGAACCGCGACTTCAACCTGCGCAAAGATCCCGGCTGGGCCGAACGTGGTAGCTTCATCCAATGGTTTTGGATCGCCCACGACTACGAGTTCATTCTGCCGCCGGAAGAGAACTTCGAGAAACATCCGGAGTGGTTTGCCCTCTACAAAAACCGCCGGGTTAAACTCGGAAAAGAATCTGCCAACGTCTGCACAACGAACCCGGAGGTCATCGATTACTTCGCGAATTTTGTCAGCAAGTGGTTTGCCGATCATCCGGAAGGAAGTGTCTTCCCCCTTTCCCCGCCGGATGGTCTCATCCGCTGGTGCGAATGTCCCGAGTGCCTGAAACTCGGCGGCAGAAACTTTACCGCGGGAACGGAAGGCTCAATGAGTCGACGCCAAATCACCTTTGTCAACGCGATTGCCAAAAAGGTTGCCGTAAAATTCCCCGACCGAAAAATTCTTTTGCTCGCCTACCAGAACTTCGTCGATCCAGTGGAAGGAATGAAGATGGAACCGAATGTCATCGTTCAGCCGGTGAATTACGGAGCCTTCGGAAAAGCGATGACCGATCCTGCCAACAAGCGCCAGCGGGACCGCTTCGAGGGATGGAGCCGGATTTCCGACCCCAAGAGCGGCACGCCCGGAATCTGGGATTACAACCTCCTTCAAGTCGATGGGCTCTCCGGACCGCGTCTGACTCCTCTGCCGCTGGCCCGGGTGATGGCGGAGAATATTCGTTTCCTTTATCATCTGGGAGGTCGGTACTATTTCACCCAGGCTGGCCCCATCTCCGACGTCAATCCCTTCGTTTTCTACGCGACCGCGAAGATGCTCTGGAACCTCGACACGGATTTGGACGGGCTCCTCAAAGACTTCTGCACCAAATTTTACGGCCCGGCGGGAACGGCCATGTTTGATTATTGGAATCTCTTGGAAGAGGCCGTTGCCAAATCAAACTGGAACCCGGCCACATGGCCGGAAATCACCCTTCCAAGCGGCCTCGTGTTCACGCCGGAGGTTTTGAAAAAAGGATTTGAGGTCCTTGACCGAGCCACTGGGGCCGCCAAAACGCCGGAACAAAAAGCGAAAATCGAGATCGCGCGGGCGTCTTTAGAGTCAGCCCGCCAGGGGGTGGCCTTGGCCCGCCCCTGGCGTTTGGCCCGGGGAAAAGAAACCTACGTGACGAATGCCGATGCTGGGGACGATGTCATGGCCCAGATCCGGGGACTGGCTTCCGAGCGTCAGAATAGCGGAGACCCGGAAGGCTCCCTCACCCGACTCATCAACCGCCTGCCCAAGCGAGAACGGCCTCTGGTGACCGTCAATAACGGCCTTGCTGAGGTGACCGTGCTTCCTTACCTCGGAGGGCGCATTCTTCGTCTGAGAGCCTTTCCTGATGGCGCGAATGTCTTCTTTGAGCCCGAGGAAGATCTCGTGCTCGATCACGTTTCCCAGTCCTATCTCAATTATGGCGGCTACGAGGAGTATCTTGGCGCAGCGTTCCCAAGTCCCGGCTGGGAATTGCCTTTCGAACTCTCCCGCGATGCGGACGCGATCCGCCTCCACGCCGCTCTAGGGTCGAGGATTTGGTCGCGGGCGATTGCACTCTTGGAGGGACGCCCGGGAATTTCGCTCCAGACCACGGTAAAAAATTCCGGTGCGGAGTCTGCAAAGGTGATCCTTCGCGGGCATCCCGAAATGACTCTGGATGCGCCGATTGATCGCCTCATCTTGGTCTGGCGGAGAACCGATGGCACGGTGACTCATGCGGGCCTCTCGAGCGGCCTTCCCGAGCCGGTCAGCGGTTCATGGGCCGTTTACGATCCTGTCGCGAAGCGTGGCGTGATTCACCGTTTCGATCCTGCCCTTGCCTCGGCGAGCCTCCATCTGGATTTCGAAAAAAACACTTTCAATATGGAAACCAAGACGAACGAGCTCGAGCTCGCCCCAGAGAAGTCTCTTCAATTCTCTCAGGAATGGGAGGTGTTTCCGGCCGGAACACTCGGGCAAATCCAATCCAAACTATGAAAATAATTCACACCATCGCCTCATTGGCGATAATTCTCACAACTGTTGGTCTCTACGCAGCCTCCCCCATCTTCGCCGAGGACCCGGTGCCGCCCATCGGAAACAATCCCGGACACGAGGACAGTTCCGGATTTCGCCCCAACGAAAACAAACTGCCTCTGCGTTATCCAGCGCCCTCGCTGTTTGGCTCACACGGGACATTCGCGGCATGGATCAATCTCGATGACGCATCCACGGCTTCGGGAGCGATCCTTTCTGCAGGAACTCCCGACACTGGCTGGATCCTCTTCCAGATCGACGGGGGCAAGCTCACGTTTGTGCTCCAGCGGGGAGTGAAGCCTTTCGTCGGTGAAGACGAATGCTATCTGAACGTCTCCACCCCGATCGATACTTGGGTCCCCGGTTCCTGGCATCACATTGCGGCGGCCTGGGATGCGCGAGGACCAAGCCAATCGCTTGCCGTGCTTTTCATCGACGGGCAAATGGTTGAAGAACGCAACACCGTAAGCCTCGCCGAGGGGTGGGGCCCTGAAACCCTCTTCATCGGATCCAGCAGCGCGAGCGCACCGGCTCCGCGGATCGAGGGCACCCTCGACAATGTCGCCGTTTTTCCTTTTGCGGTCCCACCGGACCAGTTGGATGCGGTCATGGGCGGGAATCCATCCGGGGCGGCCCTCTCCTTGAGTTTTGAAGCCGACGCAGAGGCCGAGGACCTCCGTCCCTCCCCGGATGACGCGGCGGCGAGAGCGGAATCAAGAGCCAAGTGGGCCGAATGAAATTTGTGGAAAATCAACCCATCCGCTGCATCGCGCTCGATTTCGATCTCACGATGTTCGACTATAGCCGCCCGAAGGACACCCGTGTGCTCATCCCTTGGTTCCAACGGCTCCACGAGGCCGGTGTCATGGTGGGCATAGCATCAGGCCGCACCCTCGACAATCTTGGCGAGGAGTTGAGGAAAATTCACATGTCCTGGCGTCAGCCGTTTCCGCATTTTGTCATCCATGAGGAATTCTACATCCACTGGCCGGATGCGCCCGAACAGGATGAGATCCGGCAATGGAATCAGGCCTGTGCCATCTCGGTACGTGAACTTTGCCGGAAAGTTCGCCCCCATTTCGATGCCTGTGCGGCACAGATGGAGGGACTCGGGATCAGCATCGAAACCGGAGTGGTGGAAAACGACGCTGGACTCACGCTTGTGCTGGAGAACCCGGCAGGTGCGGAACGCGCCCGCATCCTCCTCCAAAGTATGATGCCTGCCGATTCGCCGGCCCGCGTCTCCCGAAACCATCACATTCTTCTCGCGACGCCTGCCGAATATCACAAGGGCTCCACGCTCGATAGACTCCGCCTCCTCGGCGGGCTTGATCCGTGCGATGTGCTGGCAATAGGCGACAATCTCAATGATGTGGCCATGTTGGAAGAGTCGCGGGGCTTCCGCTGTGCGACCGTTTCCAATGCCGACCCTAAAATTCGGGATCTTGTCGCCGGCCGTGGAGGCCATCAGGCGACTCAACCCATCGCCTTCGGAATCTTGGAGATCTTTGACTCCATTTTTGTTGAAAGGTGTGCCCGGACCCCGAACCACAGGCTCGACAAGCAGGGCGCGGCGGGCTAAAGAAGGGGCTCCAAGTCCGTACGCTTATGTCTGAAAATATCCTCTCCCTTCTCGGCGACAAAGCCGATTCACTTCTCAATCACCAGTGCAAAACGGTCTCCAAGGACCTCCTGCATTTGCCCGGTCCCGACTTCGTTGATCGGATCTTCGCTCCGACCAACCGCAACCAGCGGGTGCTCAATAACCTCAACTGGATTCACAATACCGGCCGGTTGGCGGGAACCGGTTATGTTTCCATTCTCCCGGTCGATCAGGGGATCGAACATTCCGCGGGGGCGAGCTTCGCCAAGAACCCGCTCTATTTTGATCCTGAAAACATTGTCAAGCTGGCCATCGAAGGCGGCTGCAACTCGGTCGCTTCGACGTTCGGGGTTTTGGCTTCGGTCTCCCGCAAATACGCCCACAAGATTCCCTTCCTGGTCAAAATCAACCACAACGAGTTGCTGACCTATCCGAACCAGTACAAAGAGATTCTCTTCGGCACGGTCGAGGACGCTTACAATCTGGGCGCAGCAGCCGTGGGAGCCACGATTTATTTTGGATCCGAAGATGCGGCCCGCGAGATCGTGGAAATTGCCGCGGCCTTCGCTCGTGCCCACGAACTGGGCATGGCGACGGTGCTTTGGTGTTATCTCCGCAATAGCGCTTTCAATGTCAAAGGCGACAAGGACTACCACGTCTCGGCCGACCTCACCGGCCAAGCCAACCATATCGGCAGCACCATTCAGGCCGATATCATCAAACAAAAACTTCCGGAGAACAACGGCGGCTTCAAGGCCTTGAACACCGGGAATTCCAGCTATGGCAAGCTCGACGAGCGCATTTACACCGAGCTGACCACCGACCATCCGATTGACCTTTGCCGCTATCAGGTGGTCAATTGCTACATGGGCCGGGCCGGATTAATCAACTCGGGGGGAGCCAGCGGAGCCAATGATTTTGCCGATGCGGCCTTCACCGCGGTGGTGAATAAACGGGCTGGAGGCACCGGACTCATCTCCGGACGCAAGGCGTTTCAACGTCCCATGGGCGAGGGGATCAAGCTGCTTAACACCATCCAGGACGTCTATTTGTCGAAGGATATCACGGTGGCCTAGACCACGTGCCGTTCGGGAGTTCAGAGAAATCGAACCCCAATATTCGTATTGATGAGACCGGCTCGACTTGGAGCTGGGGACGTTGACCCCGGCCGGAGTACGCGCGGCCCATGGAGCGTCCCGGCCTCAGCGTGGCCGGGTACAAAGGGGACGAACTGCTCTCCGGGATTGCCATGGGGAGCGTTTGGCGGTATCTCGCTTCCATGTCCTTGAAACATTCGCTTCTCGCCGCCCAAGGTTATCTCGAACTTGAGATGACCGAAGAAGCCTTACGCGAACTCGATGGACTGGCGGAATCGGAGCAGAAGCTGGACGACGTTTTGTCCATGCGGCTTTTTATCATGATGCGGCTGCAGCGCTGGGAGGAAGCGGTGATCACCTCCGGAAAACTTCGGGAAGTCTGTCCGGATGAGGCCGATGGATATATTCACGGGGCCTTTTGCCTGCACGAGATAGGCCGCACGGCGGAAGCGCGGGAACTTCTTCTGGAGGGCCCAAGCGCCCTGCACGAGGACCCGACCTATCACTACAATCTTGGCTGTTACGAGGCGGTGTTGGGCAATGTCCAGGATGCGACCCGACATTTGGAAACCAGCTTTCGGATGGACAAAAATTTTCGTGAACGCGCGAAAGACGACCCGGACCTGGAACCCGTCCGAGCGTTCTTGGAATCGTGACGGATTGGGAAGGCGCAAAGGAACGGATTGAAGCCGCCTTTGCTGACAATTTTAGTCGCGGGGAAGAAGTGGGTTCGGCCGTGACCGTCTGGCGCAACGGGGAAGAGATGGCCTCCTTTTGCGGAGGGTTTTGCGATGCGGCCCGGAAGTCTCCTTGGACTCGTAACACCCTGGTTTTGATTTGGTCGGCAACGAAAGGGCTCTCCAGCGCCTGTGTTCTCCATGCGCTCGCGGTGGCCGGGCGCGACCTGGGTGCCTTGGTCAGTGAAATTTGGCCGGAATTCACCGGAGACGGCAAAGAGCGTCTTACGGTAGGAGAAGTTCTTTCCCACCAATCCGGACTCTCGGCCGTTTCGGACCGCTCGGCGTCGTTTCTCGATCATGAGGCAGTCATTCGGGCGATTGAAAATCAGGCCCCGTATTGGGAGTCGGGCGACGGTCATGGCTATGGGCCTCGCACCTATGGATTCTTGGCCGACGAATTGGTCCGGCGATTGAGCGGTCGAAAGCTGGGAGACTATTGGCGGGAAGAATTTGGCCAACCGATGGAGCTGGATGTTTGGCTGGGGCTCCCCGAGGCCGAGCATGGGCGGGTGGCCCAGATTTTAGCGGCGCGGACGGTTCCTTCGGCCCGCGACCCCTTTGCCCAAGCCTTGGCCGTGCCGGACTCTCTCACCCGGGCCGCGTTTTCTTCTCCGCCGGCGACGCTCTCTCCGTCGGCCATGAACGCTCCCGCGATGCGCTCTGCCGGATTTCCCTCCCTTGGGGGGATCGGCAGCGCCGAGGCACTGGCTAAATTTTACGCCATGTTGGCGTGCGGGGGCACTTGGGAGGGGCGGCGGTATTTTTCTGAGGAATCTCTTCGCGCCATGACCACGCCGCTGACTCAGGGTCTGGACCGTACCCTCTGCACCGAGACGGCCTTCTCGGCCGGCTTTATGATGGATCCGGTGGAGCCATCGGGAAAAAAAATCCGAGCCCTTTTTGGTCCTTCCGCGACCGCCTTCGGGCATCCCGGCGCGGGAGGCAGTCTCGCCTTTGCCGATCCGGAAAAAGGGATCGGGTTTGCCTATGTCATGAATCAAATGGAAGCGGGAGTGCTTCCGCAACAGCGGGCTCTCAGTTTGGTCGAAGCGCTTTATGGAAAAATCTCATAAGTAGAGAGGGGCTAAAAAGCTGAAAAAATGTCGCCTGAAAATCGATCAACGAATGCAGAAAGATCTTCTTGCGTTTCTGACCAGTCCGTCATCCTGGTCAATTTTCTCTGGCAGAGAATTCCTCCCGCCACCTCGGGCAGCCCTAACTTCAGCTTTGAGCAAAATCTTTTGGACGACAAGATTTCCTTCCGGGTCGAAATGACGACACCTTGGGGTTGGCCTTCGCATATGCGCAATTGAGTCCCGGGGCTCGGAATGGACTGCGCGATGTGGGCTCGTCGCCCGCCGGAGCGGAGATGGTCATTGAGCCTCACCTATCAGGTCCAGGTCACTCGTTGGTTCATGCTTCAGCCCGATCTCCAATTCATCATCAATCCCGGTGGAACCAACGACTTCGCAAATGCCGTCGTCATTGGTGGCCGGGCCGCCATCGTTTTTTGATTTGTCATCAATCGTCTTATGAAAATCTCTCTCTTGTCCCTATCGGCCCTTGTCCTTCTGACCTCAGGAGGCCTCTTGCCCGCCGCGAGTTCACCCGATGAAGGGAAGGCCTATCTCATGACGGAGTTGGGGAACCCAAATTCACCCGCCGCCGCATCTGCGACACGCGCACAGCACTCAGCCTCCGTGCGTTCGGCGTCGTTGAATTCGCGGGTGGTCTCATGCCTCGATTTTCTGCGGAAAAATGGGTCGGCGAGGAATGGCGCGAAGAGCCCAACCCTAGGGCGACGTCTCACACAAACGAAGCGGAGACCGGCCGCCCCATGCATTCCCGTCGCCAGGTCCAACAACAAAAAAGCCCGGTCCCTTGCGGGAACCGGGCTTTTGAGATTTGGGGCTGAATGGGTTACGCAGCAGCAGGGGCTTCCGCGGCAGCGGCAGCGGCTTCGTCGCGATCTTTCATCGCGGCTCTGCGGCTGAGCTTGATCCGGCCCTTGTCGTCCACTCCGATGCACTTGACCCAGACGGAATCACCTTGTTTGACCACGTCTTCGACCCTGTTGACCCGGAAGTCAGCCAGCTCGGAGATGTGACAGAGGCCGTCCTTGCCTGGCAACACTTCGACGAAGGCGCCGAAGTCTTTAATCGAAACCACCGTGCCTTGATACATCTCGCCGATACCAATTTCCTTGGTCATGCCGTTGATGATTTCCTTAGCTCGGTTGAGGGCGTCGCCACTGTTCGAGTAGATGTGGATGCAGCCGTCGTCCTCGATGTTGATCTCGGCACCGGTCTCGGCCACGATGCTCTTGATCGTTTTGCCGCCTGGGCCAATGATAAGGCCGATCTTGTCCGGGTTGACCCGGATGGTTTCGATCCGAGGAGCGTATGGGCTCATCTCGGTGCGAGGAGCGGCCAAGGCTTCGTTCATGACATCGAGCACCTTGTAACGGGCGTCGCGAGTGCGCATGATGGCTTCTTCCAGCAACTCGAGTGAGATGCCGGGCAATTTGAGGTCAAGCTGGAAGCCGGTGACTCCAGTGTCGGTGCCGCAAAGTTTGAAGTCCATGTCGCCGAAGTGATCTTCGCTGCCGATGATGTCGGTTAACATGGTGTAACGGGTCATCTGGTCGCCATTAAACTCGGTCACCAAACCACAGGAAATTCCTGCGACAGGTTTTTTGATCGGCACGCCCGCATCCATGAGAGCGAGAACGCCGCCACAAACACTGGCCATCGAGGTCGAACCATTGGATTCCATCACTTCGCTGCTGATGCGGATCGCATAAGGGAAGTCGGAAACATTGGGAATGACGGGAAGGATCGAACGTTCGGCGAGGGCACCGTGTCCGATTTCGCGACGATTAAATCCGCCGGTGCGTCCGGTCTCGCCGACGCTGAACGGCGGGAAGTTGTAATGAAGGATGAAACGCTTGGTGGTGTCACCGCCGGTGTAGCCATCGAGGTCCTGCGCTTCGTCGGACGGAGCCAGAGTGGCCAAGCAGAGGGCCTGGGTCTCGCCGCGTTGGAAGAGGGCGCTGCCGTGACTGCGGGGCAGGAGGCCGGTCTCCGCGCTGAGCGCCCGGATGGTGTCGCTATCGCGACCGTCGCAACGCACGCCCTTATCGAGGATGCTAATGCGGAAGGCTTTCTTTTGGAGATAGTCAAAGGCTTGGCTGATCTCGAATTTGGACGCTTCAGGGAATTTCGCCAGAATGGCGGCGCTGACTTCCTCCTTGAGGGCGCTGACCGCTTTTTGGCGGGCGACCTTGCTGGGGGTGTAAAGAGCGGCTTCGATCCGATCCCCGGCCACTAGGTAAGCCACTTCCTGGAGTTCGTCGGCGACGACAAAAAGAGGCGCCTGGCGCTTTTGTTTGCCGGCAGCAGCGGCGAGTTCCTTCTGGGCGCGGATGAGATGACCAGCTTGCTCGTGAGCAAACTTGAGCGCCGCTACGAAATCCGCTTCCGGAAGTTCGTCGGCAGCGCCTTCGATCATGATGACGTCGTTTTCACTGCCAACATAAACGAGGTCGAGGTCGCTGTCCTTGCGGACGCTGTGGGTGGGATTGACGACGAATTCGCCATTGACGCGTCCGACACGGACGGCGGCCACGGGGCCGGCGAAAGGAATATCAGAAACGCAAAGAGCGGCACTGGCTCCGTTCATGAAAAGAATGTCCGGATCAATCTCTCCGTCCGCGCTGAGGAGGACGCCGATGATCTGGGTGTCGTAGAGGTAGCCTTTGGGGAAGAGAGGTCGCAGAGGGCGATCCGTCATCCGGCAGGTGAGGATTTCTTTCTCCGAGGGACGGCCTTCACGCTTGAAGTAACCCCCGGGGAATTTGCCAACGGCGGCAGCTTTTTCACGGTAATCGACTGTGAGGGGGAACCAGTCTTGGCCCTCCTTGATCGAGGTCGCGGACACGGCCGAGACCATGATGATGGTGTCGCCGGAGCGAACGGTGACGGCACCATCGGCAAGACGCGCGATTTTGCCGGTTTCGATGATGATGGGATTCTGGCCGACTTCGGCCGTAACGTTATGAGGCATATTGGGTATGATGGAAATACGCGCCGCCTGATTGCGGAGCGGGTGTTTGGTTTGGAGAAAAAGCCCCGCCGGATGGCAGGGCCTTCGGTCAGGATGCGTTATTTACGCAGTCCGAGTTTTTCGAGAACAGCCTGATAGCGATCAGTTGCCGTTCTTTTTAGGTAATCGAGCAAACGGCGCCGTTGGGCGACCATTTTGAGCAAACCCCGGCGGGACGAATGGTCCTTCAGGTTGGTTTTGAGATGCTCAGTAAGCTCGTTGATTCGTTTCGTCAACAGGGCGACCTGAACGTCTGCACTGCCGGTGTCTTTTTCGTGAAGCCGCATGGTGCCGACTTCGATTTCTGTTGCTGCTGCTTTAGCCATTTTTCTTCTTTTTTGCTGTTTAAATTAGAGCCAGTTAGCATGACGCGACCATGGGAGCATGGCAAGGAATAAGAAGATTTCTTTTAAGGTGTTATCAGTCAATCGGTTGCTTGAATTCTGGCTTTGGCTGCGGCTTCGGGGGGCGCCGAGAATTGCCGCGGGTTCCGAAACCTTCCTTCATCCGCCGGACAAAATCCCATCGGGTCGAGAAATGCCTGTTCTTGGGTCGTTCTGGATCTTTGCTCTTCTCGATCCGGTTGGGGTCAAATTGAAATTTGGGGACAAAATCGGCCCGCCGCTATTGCTTGGGCCGCAATCCGAAAAGTGCCACCTCCAAGCGCCGCCGAAGTTGTCTCCTCTTACAAAAGCCTCGAACGGGGCGAACGGGCGTTCCGCAAGCTCAAGACCGTACACCTGGAGGCGCGCCCGGTTTATCACAAACCCGATGATCGCATCCGCAGCCAGGTGTTCCTTGGCTTATCTCCTCCAATGGAGCGACTTGCAAATAATCTCAAAAAGAAAGTGCGGCGAGGGAAATCCCAAGCCGGGTCGCGATGCGGCGGGCAAGATCGGTTCGTTCGGCGACCAGAGTGCGGTTCGAGCGCTCTACTGCGTCCCGCACCGAGGCGGGAGCCGTGGCCGGACTGCCACTGGCGAAAGGCGGCGCAGGGGCGTATTCCATCGCGAGTTGGATTTCCTGGGCGATTTGTTCGCCGCAGAGAATCGCCGCGACTTGGAGGGCGGCATCGATCCCGGAAGTGACACCCGCGGCGGTGACGAGATGGCCATCCACGACCACGCGGGCGGATTGCGGGAGGGCTCCGAAGAGGGGGAGAAGATGGTGGGAGGCCCAATGGGTGGTGGCCCTGCGCCCTTGGAGCATCCCGGCAGCTCCGAGGAGCAGCGCTCCGGTACAGACCGAAAGCACCAATCGGGCTCCGGCCGCCTGGTGGCGCAGAAAATTCAAGGTCAGCTCGTCCTCCATGAGGACATTGACGCCGGGACCGCCGGGCACCAGAAGCACGTCGAGAGTCGGGGTGTCGTCGAAGGTGATCTCCGGGGTGAGGATCAGCCCCTTGGCGTCCCGAATCGGCTCGAGGTTGGCCCCGATGACCAGAAACTCCGAATCCGGAAGACGCGAGAGGACCTCGAACGGCCCGGTGAAATCCGCCTGATCGATCTCAGGAAAAATAAGGCCACCGATGCGGAGCGAAGACATGGCGGAGAGCGAACGAGAAAGTGAGAGCGAAAAAGGAGGGGGCCGTGGGTCAGTCCTGGTGAAAGAGGCAGGCGCTGATAAAAGCCTTGAAGAGGGGATGAGCCGCATTCGGCTTGGACTGAAATTCGGGGTGAAATTGGCAGGCGAGATACCACGGATGGTCCTTCAATTCGATCAGCTCGACGAGAGCGCCATCCGGGGAGGTGCCGGAAATAACGAAGCCTTTTTCCTCCATTTGGTTTCGGTACGCCTGATTGTATTCGTAGCGATGTCGGTGCCGTTCGAAGATTTCTGCACGGCCATAAACGCGGAGGGCGAGGGTGGATTCTCTGAGCAGGGTGGGCCACATGCCGAGACGCATGGAGGCTCCCTTGGTGGTCAAGCCCTTCTGGCCTTCGAGAATTCCAATGACGGGATGGGGGGTGATGGGATCAAATTCGGTGCTGTTGGCCTGTTCGAGTCCGCAGACATTGCGGGCAAATTCGATCGTGGCGATTTGCATGCCGAGACAGAGGCCGAGGAAGGGCGTTCGGGATTCGCGGGCAAAGCGGGCGGCGGCAATTTTGCCCTCAATGCCACGGTCGCCGAATCCTCCAGGAATTAAGACCCCGGCGATCCCTCGAAGATATTTTTCCGCGCCTTCTCGTTCGAGATCTTCGGCATCGACGAGCACGAGATCGGCGGCGCAGTTGTTGGCGGCGGCGGCGTGGGTCAGCGACTCGTAGATGCTTTTATAGGCGTCTTGGAGATCGATATATTTGCCGACGACGGCGATGCGGACGCTCTTTTTCGGATAAATGACCCGGCGGACGAATTTTTTCCAATCCTCCATTTCGAGCGCGGCGTTTTCCAGACCGAAGAAGCGGGCGACGTAGGCATCGAGGCCTTCGTTCTGCAGGTTGAGCGGAGCTTCATAAATGGTGTGTTCGACGTCTCCAAACTCAATAACGGCTTCCACCGGGACATTACAATAGAGGGAGATTTTTTGGCGGACTTCGTCCTCCAGCGGATGCTCGGAGCGACAGATGAGCACATGGGGCTGGAGTCCGATCTCACGGAGCTTGGCCACACTTTGCTGGGTGGGTTTAGTTTTCAATTCCCCCGCCGCCTTGATGTAGGGGATGAGGGTAACGTGCATGATGAGGGAATTGCCGGCGCCAACTTCGAGAGTGAACTGCCGGATGGCTTCGAGAAAGGGCAGGCCTTCGATGTCGCCGGTGGTGCCGCCGATCTCAGCGATGAGGACGTCGGCCCCCGAGCCCCGTCCGAGATCGCGGATGCGGCGTTTGATCTCGTCCGTGATATGGGGAATCACCTGGACGGTTTTCCCCAGGTAGTCGCCGCGTCGTTCGTTGGCAAGAACGGTTTCGTACACCTGTCCGCTGGTGATATTATTGGCGCGGGTGAGCGTACAATTGGTGAAGCGTTCGTAGTGGCCAAGGTCGAGATCGGTCTCGGCCCCGTCGGCAAGGACATAGACTTCACCGTGCTGGAAGGGATTCATCGTACCGGGATCGACGTTGAGGTAGGGGTCCAGTTTCATCAGGACCACCTTGAGGCCGCGATGCTCCAGCAGCGTGCCGAGCGAGGCCGCGGCAAGCCCTTTCCCAAGGGAACTGACAACTCCTCCGGTCACAAAAATATACTTCATGAGCGCGGAGTGTAGGAGGCCGACAGAGAAAATCCAGCGCAGGACGAAAAATTCGACATTTGGGGGTTCGCTGGGAGGTGAGGGAATAAAGTTCTGTGTCCAGACCTCCTGGAGATGCGTATATTCTATGATGAAAATTTCTTTGCTCACCCTGGCGCTTGCCGCGGTCACCGGAAGCCTTCTGCAGGCAGCCGATTTCGAAATCCTCAAGGAAAAGCTCACGCCGATCCAATTTGAGGTCACACAAAAAGATGGTACTGAACCGCCGTTCCGCAACCCCTACTGGAATAATCATGAGGCAGGGATCTACGTTGATATCGTTTCGGGGGAGCCGCTTTTCAGTTCTTTGGACAAATTTGAATCCGGCACCGGTTGGCCGAGTTTCACCCAGCCCTTGGTGGCCGAAAATGTCCGCGTGGGCCGCGACAACTCCGCCGGGATGGTGCGCGACGAAGTGCGATCGCGTGAAGGGAACTCGCATCTCGGCCATGTCTTCAAGGATGGTCCCAAGCCGACCGGATTGCGCTATTGCATCAATTCAGCCGCCCTCCGCTTTGTTCCGGTGGCGGATTTGGATCAGGATGGCTACGGAAAATTTAAGGCCACCTTCACCAAAGCAGAAAAGGAATAATCCGATGAAAATGTTTTTTTCCTGTTTTCGAGCCGCCGGGCTTGGGGTGGTTTTGGTCCTGGGCATTCTTTCCCCTGGCTTGGCCGCCTCGGAAAAGACCGAAACTGCCGTGTTGGCCGCAGGTTGTTTTTGGTGCATGGAAGCGATTTTTGAACAACAGCCGGGGGTGGTGAATGTGGTCTCCGGCTTTGCGGGAGGCGAGGAACCCAACCCGACCTATGCGAAGGTTTGCACCGAAACGACAGGCTATGCCGAATCGATCGAGATCACCTTTGATCCGGCGCAGACCAGTTTTGAGAAATTGCTCGCCCTTTATTGGCGAACCTTCGACGCCACCGATGGACGCGGCGTCGCGCCGGACTTCGGTTCGTCCTATCGGCCGGTTGTGTTCTATGAGAGCCCGGAACAACAAAAGGTGGCGGAAGCGTCCAAGGCCGCAGAGGCCACCCGATTGGGCCAAGCCGTGGCGACGGAGATTCTGCCTTTGACGAAGTTTTGGCCCGCGGAGAAATACCATCAGGATTATGTGAAAAATCATCCGGAGAATCCCTACGTGCGATCCGTCAGCTACGAGCGGATGGATCGGGTGGGGGCCAAGCACGAGTAAGGATTTTCGACCGACTCCGAAGAGTGCCCTCGGCGTCCCGCCGCCGATGGCAGCAACCATCAGCGGGACGCCGAGGCCACCATCATTGCATCTCCGGTTTTCATGACATGGTGCCAGCCGACCGCCGGAATTCGTATTGCACCCTCCGGCCAGCCGGGTAAAACGGGGGGTTTCCACGTCCAACGCTCCATTTTTCCATGCCGTCCAGCGATCCCAGCCGACATGCCGCCCAAATCATGAATCCTCTCGAGGAGCGCATGGGCTATAAGTTTCGCAATGGACTCTTGTTGGCAGAGGCTCTGACCCATCCCAGTATTTCCTTGGAGCGGCGGGATTACCCGTTTGACAACCAGCGGCTGGAATTTCTTGGTGATGCCGTCATTCAGATCGTGGTGACCGCGCATTTGTACCGCCTCTACCCCGACTTTAGCGAGGGGGAGTTGACCAAGCTGCGGACACGAATTGTTTCGCGTCCGGCCTTGAAAATGAGGGCCGTCGCCTTGGATTTGGGCCGACATCTGATGATGGGGCGGGGAGAAGTGGCCAGTGGCGGACGCGACCGCGCTTCCACCTTGGCGGATGCTTTTGAAAGTGTGGCCGGGGCCGTCTATCTGGATGGCGGCTTTGATGCGGCGCAGAGCTTTGTCCTTCGGGAGACGGAAGAGGATTTTGAGCGCATTGCGGAAAATCCCGGTGAGGAAAACCCCAAAGGCCGTTTGCAGGAGATTTTGCAGGCCTTGGTGCCATTGGCGCCGGTCTATGAGGTGCTCGAACAAAGTGGACCGGACCATTCCAAACGATTCGTATCGCGGGTGGTTTGGAATGATCTCGAACTGGGACGCGGGAATGGGTTAAGTAAAAAGCAGGCGCAGGTCTCCGCCGCGAGTGATGCGTTGGAGCAAAAAAATTGGGAAGCCAAAACGAAAATAAAAAAGGAGACGGAAAAGAAATGATTTATTCGATGGATTTAAGAGTGGTGGGCTTGGCGGTGGGATTATTGCTGCTGGCGGGTCATGGATTGGCTCTCTGGCGGTTTCCCGACTGTGGGAAGTGGTTGCGTGGCTTCCCCCGTTCCCGGGTGGCTGGCACCATCCTGTTGGCGGCGGCGGGAATCTGGAGCTTTGTTCTCGTTGCGCAAATGGATTTGGGAGAATTCGCGTCCCTGCGGAAACTGATGTTACTGGCGATCGTGGCGGGGACCTTCCTGACCTGGCGCTACGTTGAGGAATTTTTGGCCGTGCGCGCTTTGGGCATGCTGGCCCTCCTGGCGGCCGAGCCTGTCTTGGAAGCGGCCTTCTTGCGTCCCGAGACCACTCGCCTCTTGGTGGTCATTCTGGCCTATGGCTGGATCGTTCTGGGCCTCTTTTGGGTAGGAATGCCGTGGGTCTTGCGAGATCAAATCTCGTGGCTGACGGCGCAGCGCAGTCGTCTTTTGGCCGCCGCCTGGGGCGGTCTGGCCTCCGGAGCGGTTGTCTTGCTCTTCGCGGTGGTGTTCTGGGGATAATTCGGAGACTACGCCTTTTGTTTGGCGCGGTGTTTGTCCACGAAGTATTTCATCGTGTGGAAGAGAACCGAATCGAGATCGTGTTCGGATTTCCAGCCCAAGAGGGTGCGGGCCTTGTCCACGTTGGGGATTCGGCGGTCGCAGTCTTCGTAGCCCTTGCCGTAGAATTCCTCGCTGGAGACATCGATGATTTCCGGATTGGGGTCGCCCGGTTGACGGAAATGTTTGTCGAAAATCACAATCATCTGTTCGGCCAGTTGCTTGATCGTCACTTCGTTTTCGGGTGTGCCGATATTGAAGATCTGCTGGTCGCAGGAGTTATTGGGATTGTCGATAATGCGGACGATGCAGTCCACGGCGTCGTCGATGTAGGTGTAGGCACGGAAATTGCCGCCTCCGTCGACTAATTTCATCGGAGTGCCGTAGAGGAGGGCATTCATGAAATGGCTGAAAACGCGGGGATTCCCGGTCTGTTCGCTCGGAAGGTAGTCGATCCGGGGTCCGATGAAATTGAAGGGACGGATGATTGTGTAATTAAGGTTTTCCTCGATGCCGTAGGCGTGGAGGACGCGCTCGAGAAGCTGCTTGGCGCAAGCGTAGATCCAACGGTGGTTTTTGACCGGCCCCATGATGAGCGGGCTCTCGTCTTCAATGAAGGGTTGCGGGAATTCCGCCGAGCTCTGGCCATTGGCCTTCGCGGCGGTGATGCCATAAACTTCGCAGGTCGAGAATTGGACGAGGCGCTTCTTGTGTTTAACGCAATAGTCCGCAATTTTGAGGTTCTCGATGAAGTTGAGCCTGAAGACATCAACGGGATTACTGACATAGAGGGCCGGATTGGCCCGGGCCACAAGGTCAACAATCAGATCATGTTCAACCGTGAGTTGCTCGAGCTTCTCCTCACTGTCGCGAATGTCGAAATCGATATATTTGATCTCGCCGCTTTTGACGGTTTCGTCGAGTTTCTCCCGATCAATATCAAGGGCGCTGATTTCGTGTTGGCCGTCTTTGACCAGACGTTCGGTGAGATTTGCGCCGATGAATCCGCCGGCACCAAGTAGAAGAATTTTCATGAAAGAATTGGGACGTAAACTTCCAACGGGTCTAACGTCAATATTATTTCCGGCACGCGGCCGATGGGGGTTGGTTGCGCAGAAGGTTCCTGTAGTGGCCTCCGAGGTGTCGGGCCATCATTTTGAGGACGTTGATCCCGTAGGGAATCGGCTTGAGGCTAGACACTTCCTCGTCGTAGCGGGTGGGAATGGGAAGTTGGGCGCATGCCAGGCCGGAGAGATGGGCCAGAACAATCATTTCGGCGTCGAAATTGTAGTTGTTTTGCAGTTGGTCAAAGGGCACCTGCTCGAGGAGGGTCTTTGAATATAACATGTAGCCGCTGTGGAATTCGGCCATCTTGGTCCCGAAGACGATGTTTTCCATCGCGGTGAGGACGCGGTTGGGGAGGTAGCGGGTCAGCGGCATGCCGCCCTCGCGAGCCCCTCCGGCAATCATGCGAGAGCCTTGGACAATATGAAACCGTTCCTCCAGGATCGGAGCCATCAGGTCGAGGACGACTTCGGGGGCGTATTGGCCGTCGGAGTGGACGATGGCAAAGGCGTCCGCACCAAGAGCGAGGCCGCGTTTGAGCCCGGATTTTTGGGCACCACCGTATCCTTGGTTGACTTCGTGATGAACGACCTCGAGACCGGGCCATTGCCCCTTGAGGGCATCGGCCACGGTACCGGTATCATCCGGACTCTTGTCGTTGACAATGATGGCGATGCCATTTTCCCAGAACGCCCCGGGGATGCGGGTCAACACTGCCGGGAGCGTTTTGGCCGCACAATAGGAGGGAATGATAATGGCCTTTTTCACCGCGTCATCAAAGAGAGGAGGAGGCCACCCGGTCAAGGGAAACGAGAGGAATCCGACCGAGAGATCGCAGTTTTTATTCCGAACCTCGGCTTCGACCTGAGGCGCATGCCCGAAAAGTGCAAACCAAAGGCGCCTGGACATCCCGCCCGCTTGGTTCGGAAAGCGGGCGGGATGCGCGATCGGCCGTCGGCTCAATTTTTGTTTGCAGCTGGGGAGAATTTGCTAGCATTTCTAGGATCCGCATGCGCCCCAATAAAATTATACGCTGGCGGCCGCTGGGGGTCGCGGCCCTTGTCGTTCTCGCCGTGTTTGCGGTGGCCTTTAG
>Ga0222650_1000131_pt1 | contig 66559 bp, 49 predicted proteins | sample AntAcemetagen367_FD_179820 | JGI IMG/M metagenome (GOLD analysis project Ga0222650, IMG submission 179820) | Saline water microbial communities from Ace Lake, Antarctica - #367 | ecosystem: Environmental > Aquatic > Non-marine Saline and Alkaline > Saline | place: Antarctica: Ace Lake... | reverse complement strand
ATCTGAATCTCAATCCGATTATCTGGACCTTTGCCATGAACTTTATCCTTGAGGGGGTCATACGTCTCTTCTTCCAAGGACGGCAAGTTTATCCCGAAGGCGCAGGGGCCGAAGCCTTTTTGGCTGTGGCCAATTACCGAGTCTTGGGATTTATTCCTCCGGTTATTTTTGTCGCTATCGTGTTGGGCGGGATTTCTTTGCAGGGCGGGAAAGGCTATCTCACCGGTGCGGTGGGGGGGGCTACTGGTCGTAACCATTATTCAGACGACCATGAGTGCAATTCCTGGGGTTAGCATTTATTGGCAAGACATTATCAAAGCTTCGATTTTCATCTCGGTGGTGGCCATCAATACGCATTTGTTTAGAAAGGCGGGGCGCTCATGAGCAATCCATTACAGCATACCAAACTGGGCGAATTCCGAATCTATTTTCTGGCGGTGTTAATTTCTGTTGCTGAGCGGTTTCCTGACCCAAGGATTCTTTGTGATGGAGAACATTCGGTCTATTTTTGATAATCAAGCCTCTCTAATTATCGTCGCGATCGGATTTACCGTGGTATTGATCTCGGGAGAGTTAGACCTCAGTATTGGCTCTGTACTTACCTTTGGCATGATTCGTTTTACGTATCATGCCAATCACCATGGGCTCCCGGCCACCGTCCTGTTGACCTGTGTTTACGGAGGGCTTTTTGGACTCTTTAACGGCATCTTGGTGGCCAAACTACGGGTAGACAGTTTTATCGCCTCTCTCGCCAGTATGATCATCATCAACAGCCTATGTAAAATTGTGACAAGGAATGAGACCTACTCCTTAGACATTGGTAAATATGAGAAGTTACTCGATCAATTCGCTTCACCCTTTCTGGGAATTCAAGGGGGCTATCTTTCGAATTTGGCGGCGCTGGTGAATGCCGTGGTGGTGTTGACCACGCTTTTTCTCAACTTCACTCGTCCGGGACGGAATGTGTATCTTGTACGCGCGAACGAAAGAACGGCTTGGTTTTATAAGTGAAATTGCCAAACTGGCTCCTGAAATGACTTGTGTCGTCAAAGAGGCGACCCAGCTCGAGACCGAGAAAACGAGGCTAGCGGTTGCGGGTTGGCTGAAACAATATCCTAATCTTAAAGGGATTATCTCTTCTGACGATGGAGATACCATCACCGGAATCAAGCAGGCCTGTGCCGCGGCAGGGCGGGATGACCTCGTCATCATAGCCTCAGGTCATTCAAGAGTGGGTATGGATGCCGTTAAAAGCGGATTCGTCAAGGCCATTAATTTCCAGTCTGCCGAAACGGACGGCGCCTTACCCATTAAGCTGGCGGCCGATTGGTTCTCTGGGGAGGACCTTGAGTTTATAAACTATCGACCTCAGTTTATTCCGTATGGGCTTTTAAATTGAGGTCTGGGGGTTATTGGCTTGGAAGGGGAAAAGTGCATCGGGAGGAGGAATAGGACCTTTTGATTCTTGAGCGGTAAATTCCTTTAGTTGCTGTACTTTTTTATGAAAAAATTCCGGTGTAAGTTGGGAAAGCTTTTCTCGTAACTTTTTGTCTACATTTGATTGAACCAGTTTTTCTCGTAAATCACGGGTGAGTACCAGACCTCAATTTAAAGACACTTTTAACAAAAATGAATCGCAAACCCAAATGCGGGTAGTTTCGAGTTGGATTTTTCTTTGAATAGCTGCCTCCGGAGGAGGCGAGGCACCAAGCTTGGGGGCCATGCCCCCGAGAGAAAAGACACCACATCGATGCGCCCCGAATGGGGTGCGGGCATTGCGGAACCCATGCAGGACCGCCCGCACCCCATTCGGGGCGCATGGTCGTAAGAAACCAGATCTCGGGGGCATGCCCCCGAGCTGGATGCGATTCCTCCTCCGGAGGATCATGGGCTGTTGAAGTGGTATTGCTCATGTCTCAAGCCATCCCCCACGCATTTGTTTCTGCGATATAAAAAACAATTTCGGGGCTTTAAATTGAGGTCTGGAGCAACAACAAAACAGTTTTCGAACCCAAAACACTGAATATCGCGGTTCACTAATTTATTTGATCGCCTGGAAGTGGTTCTCTGCTCTGAACTTTACTTAATACATCAAAAAGGGCTTTTTCGCTTCCCCGTTGTTTGCGGGCGTTGATCGTATCAAAAGTGTTTAGCGCAGACATTTTTTCGGCTACCGCAATCGCAATAAATTGATTAATGGAGACCCCTTCTTTTTGTGAGATATCCCGTAGTCCTTTATGAAGTGAATCAGGTATTCTAACGGTTAAACTGCTCATGGCTTGCTCCTTAATTTCTTTAGAAAATCTTTGGGTAATATTGCGAAAATGCCCAATGGGTTTGATCCTTCAAAATCTTTTATGTTATGCGTGGTAATATGTTTTGCACCTTGAGATTACTGGGGTAAATTGTTTTTGCACCATGTGCTCAAGAATGGCAAAGGAAGCTCCATACTTAGAATATAATCCAGAGTAGATGACATTTGTATCAATAACGGCCTTCATAATAGTGATACCGTATGCGGTATCATGAAATTGTCAATTCAAATAAAAAAGTCGGTATACTTCAACCGGCATGGGTCGTGTTGGGGCAATACACTTATTCAAATTGTAAACGGATAAAGCGATTAAATGGAGGGGGTGAGCGACTTCAACTTGAACGGGAGGACTAGCCGTTTCAGTAGTCGTGGCGCCGTTCATGCCCTCAGTCATGCCCCCCCAGCTAAACACGAAAGATCTCTCAGTTCGCGGATTTTGTAGGTCGGCGGGTCAGGCCAGCCGGCAAGCCGTGAATTGTAGCAAATTGAGGCTTTCACAATAAATATTTGCACATTGCACGGCCTGACCCCGGATCCAATAAATATTTGCACATTGCACGGCCTGACCCCGGATCTGACCCCGGATCCGGATCTGACCCCGGATCAGGATCCCATACCACCGTAACCGGAAAATGGATCACCAATCGATTGAAGTTGGGTCATCCCAGCAATAGTTCCCGCGCCCTCTAAAGATTTAGGACAGCAGAGGACGAAGAAATCTTAAATCTCAGAAGGAAAATGACTAAATGCAAGTCTGACCTTTTTGCCTTTTGCTGACCCTTTTGCACTTTTACCCTGTTTATGTACTTAAGGCATACAAGGGGAAATATGGAACAGCGACCTAATTTCCACTTTTTTCAACTGGGTCCGGGAGAGTTTCGCAAATATACACTGAAAGCGCATCCCCCTCCGGTGTTTTCAACTCGGAATAGGATGCGATGGACTCCAGCCTCTAATCGCATTTTCCGAAAACCTTTGTGGTTGAAATAGGCAGGCCGTTGGCCTTTCATTTTTAGAGAGTTTTCAAAACTCCACGGAACATCTTTAGGATTATACGTACCTACCCAAACCAGTTTATCATTGATCCACATTTTGCCTGCGTCGTCGCTCGCGGCTGCGATCCATAGCTCTTTTGCACTCTCTAAGCGTATCTCTGTGTAGGCGTAATAAATGGAGAAGGTTCTTAAATCGGGAACCCCAATTACGGTTCCGGGCGAATGAACATAGTTCCATGTTAGTTGCCTGCCATCCGCTCCGGAATAACGCTCATCCAAATCCACTTGATGTTCCGGGGGGAACACTCGATTAGCTAGGGTTCCCTTTGCCGTATCAAAAGGTCCGATGATGTACCATCGGTTTAATCCCAACCAGGGAGCGGTCTCCGAACCTGTTTGTGCTAATCCGTAACCCGCAACTGCATCAAAATCTGCCCCACCTTTTCCGTCACCCGCATGATGGGTGAGGAAGCTAGGCATTGCGGAGGGTCCATGACCCTGGCCGGAAGTTCCATCCGAATTCGCATGCCTACCCTCAACTGGAGGACGAGTGAGATCGGATATTACCCCAGCCCCCTCTCCTTTAGCTTGTTCACGAGTTTCGGAAAATAATGCGGCTACATCCACACCGCTTTCGGCCTCTCGATTTAGCTCAGAAGCATGGGCTAACTTTGAAGAGGCATCATCCACTTTATTTCTCGTATTTACCAAAGCATCTTCCAGAGCCGTTCTGTACTCATTAAATTCTTGGCCCGTCGACACATCCGAAGCCTCAGGGGTACTCGGTTGAATTTCTGGATTCTGGTCATTTCCCGTTTCATCCATTTGGGTAGAATCCAAAGCTTGAGAAAAGGGAATGTCTGCGCGCCGAGAAAGCTCAATCGCAGAGATTTCTTCATGCATCTGGTTAATTTGTTGATCTAATTGATCCGCATAGTCCATCTTTTCATCTAAGCGAGAATCAAAACCCATCTCGCCAAGAACTTTTAAGTCCGCTGGGATTTGTTCGGGTAAATCCTTCTCTAAATCTAATGAAAGTAAGGCCGTTAATATCGCCTGCTCTGCCGTTAGACTTTTACCTTGCGAAGCATAAGCCTTTTGTACGCTTTCAGAGATTTTTCCATATCGACTGTAAATTTCTGCGTATGCATTTCGGCCATTTCTGATCATTGTATTATAACGATCTTTTTTCGGGGTAATTTCTTTCCGTCGAAATGCTTGATCTACCTTCCCAAACAGTCGATCGGTTTGATAGGAGTACTCGTGCCATAAAGAAGCATTGTATCCGGACCTCCCTTGTTCAATGGATACATCTTGTTGGGCTAATCCTAACTCTTTCAAACCCGCCCACTCTAAGAGTTCGATGGCACGAGTTTGGTCTCGCCGAATAGATGAAACATTTTGACTGATGGCTTTCCATGCGCCCTGAACGTCTTCGAGTTCCTTAATCTCCGATTGTAAAGTTGGGAATCCCTTGTTAACCAAATCCAAATGCGCTTCTAAGGTCAAGGTTTGCTCCCAAGTTGAAACCACGGTGTTTGCAGAAGAGCCGATGAGGGCTAACTCTCCTAGGCTCTGCTCCTGACCCTCGATAATTCTGCGCACCAAGGGAATTAATTCTTCCATCGCCTGATGCGGTTTGTCTTGCATAAATTCTTTTAAATCTTCTACCCGCTTTTCGTGAATTTCAGCCATCGCCTCATGAATTTCTTTCAATTCTTTTATGTGGTATTCTAACTCGGGTTCGTTGATTTTTTTCAACATCTCCGCAGCTTGTTTAAGACGTTCACGATCCAAGTTTTCAGCCGGATCAGGTTTATCCGCCACTGCATCGGGAAGGGGCGCCAGAAGAATCGCACCCAACAGCAGAATATGGACCATGACCGAGAGGATAAGCCAGCCGCTTTTACGTATTTTTTCTTGGAATGCGTTCAAGTTTAAAGGTTCCTAGGTGGGCGAGTATGCAGCCCCAGATTGTCTAAGCCGTAAAATGAACAAACGTCTAACACGTGTAACACATGCTCATAAGGGACACGTTTATCTGCATCAATTCGAATGCGTTGCTCTGGATTTTCTTGGGCCAAGGTTGCCAAACGATTTCTTAATCCAGTGGTGGTAATAGGTTCTACCCCCCAATACAAGGCTCCCAAATTATTGATCCCTAGCGTGACAAGATCATCTACTTTTTGCACGTCTACGGCCGCAACCGCCTCGGGTAATTCCAATTTGAGTTCTTGATCGATTCTTTTCATGGTGGTGGAAACCAAAAAGAAGATTAGCAGCAAAAAGACACAGTCGATCAACGGGGCCATATCGACCGCGATTTCGGATTCGTCATCGAGATTAGTGCGCATCGGTAGCCCCAAGACGAAGATGTTTGTAGGTGCGACTAAGCAAATCCCCGACGTTTTCATCCAAATCTACGGCCAGTAATTGGATTCGGTTTCGGAACAGATGGTATAAAATTAGTGAGGGTAAAGCCACACTCAGACCCATTGCAGTGGTGACCAAGGCATAGGAAATATCCTTCGCCATGATGGAGGGGTCCCCTAAAGAGCCCGCCATCGCCACCGCTTCAAAGGAACGGATCATGCCAATTACGGTACCCAAAAGACCTAATAAGGTAGCACTTGTGGAAACAATTAAGATGGGGGTGTTCCGTTGAAGAAGTTTTTTAAGCTCCCGACTGGCTACATCTCCAGCGATGCTCGAATTTTCCGTAAAATCAAAGTCCAGATGTTCAATAACCGAAACCATGACTTTTCCGAGAACACTTTTTGACGAGTTAGCCAACTGTAAAGCTTTATCTGTTTCACCAGCAAGTAAGGCTTTTTGGACTGAAGGTACATCCTCCGAAGGACAGACCTTATCTTTACGTAAACCCACGACTTGCGAGAGCGCTACCGCCAAACTAACCACCGACATGATAAGGATCAAATAGCCTACTAGACCTGCTGAACGAATACGTTGAACCACTTCCAGGTTCCCCGAAGTCTTTTTCGCGGGTACTTCATCTGCAGGCCTCTCAGCAATTTCAGATGTTTGAGTTTTCGTAACCGTTGATTCATCAGTTACAGAAAGATCTTGTGCCCTGGACTGTGCAAACAGCTTCCCTTCTATACTAGGACAAAGAAAAAGAAAAAATAGAACCGCAGTTTTTAAATAATACATAAGTAATTTAATAAGAATTTGTAGATTGATACCTACCAAGTAGGTTGACGTAAGTCCATTGAAGACACGAAATACATAGAATTTTTAATCTGTAGTATTAGTTAAGAAGGAAAAGGTTTGAAGCCACCTAAAATAGTGTTCAAGCCCCTCTCGAAGAAAGAGGCTCTAAAATATGTAATTAGGGTATATCAATCAGCAGGGCCGGTCCGCGCCCTCCGATCTCTTTCGGTGAAAGCGTCTTCCCGGATGCCGATTGCAGTTGTATTGGATAATTATGTTTGCCCCCGTTCATGGCATAGTTCAGACGCATTTGTCCGCCTTCGTTTATAATCATCGGCGTATTTGGGTTCACCGCCCGGAGTGGATAAAAGAACCCACCCAAGAGTTCCACCTTGCCACCGATGTTTTTTAGCACGGGCATCTGACCTTCGGTTTTGTAGCCGAAAAGCCAAAGATTTCCACCATGGTTTTCGATGAGAGGGTTATCACCAAATTCACAATTGACCTGCCGTCCAAATGCGCGTTGTGGATGCAGGATACGTATAGGTTTGCCGATGGTGTCTTCAAAGAACACATCCCCGGTCCCTTGGGCCGTATTCTCATAACCTTGGTTCATGTCCACATGCCGGAAGGCGGCAGCGCGGCTGCTGTTGTGTACCACGCGTCCGTCGATCCAGAGATGTTCCACATTTACGGATTGGGTGCCGGCACCGACTTCGATGGTTACTTTTGATTTGTCGCCGTCCAGCGGGCCGATGGAGGATTGGGTGCCCATGAACAATCGCACATTTCCCCGGAGTATAATCGGAGTGCTTATGCGGTAAGATCCATTAGGGAGAATCACGATCGGCTTCCCACTGTCAATCGCGGCCTGGATGCCGGGCGCATCATCGCCTTCTCCCCCGGGAGCAGCCCCGAAGTCGGTGACCAAAGCAAAGTCTTCAGGATCGGTCGACCAGAAAATCGGACTCTCCTCGATAGGTAAAGGTTGCATGGTCGCGCTGCCATTTTGTATGGCTGCCGGATAAGCATATTCCTGAATGAGGGTATTTGCGGCCGGAGCGTTCGGTACGCCAGAGAGGGTGCTGCCGTAGCCTTGGATCTTAACATTACGCAGATATTTAATCGCTTTTCCTTCAATCGCTACGGCATTCGGAGCGCCTCCTTCAAGGACTGAATCAATCAATACCAAGCTGTTGCGTTCATTCGGCAATACAAAAACCGGTACCTGATTGATGCTGTGCAGCTTGCGGAAAAAGAGCGCCTGGGCATAAAAATCTTTGACCCCGGCTTTGTGTTGGCCTTTGAGCTGAATATTTTCGAAGGTCATGCTGTATTGGGCATGCGAGGTGGTGATGCCGTAGTCAAATCCTTCGATGGCGACGTTTTTGATCAAGGCCGGACCCGGCCAGTTGCGGGTCATTTGTAGTCCGACGGCACCGGCTTGCTGCGGATCCGAACTGCGAATGGTTACATATTCGATGGAGCCGCGGTTGCTACACACATAATCAATGCCTACGGCACCAGGGTTACCGGTTCCAACATCTACTGTGAGATGATAAATCCCATGCCGAAAAGCACGGTTTCCGCCGCCGCTGAGGGGTTTGTCTCCCGGCTTGGTACGTTTGTCTGATTCCGATCCGGTGGCGATGACATAATTTGAATTAGATGGATCGCCATAGGCTGGATTGCGGTCGCTTAATTTAATAATCGTTTTGTCCTGACTCTCTCCCCATAAAATCATCCCCGCCCGCCAACCGCCTGACCAACCAAACTCTTCCGCTTTACTTTCGATGGGGCCGCTCACAACATAAGTGCCTTCGGGAAAATAGATAAAGGTAGGCGTGGCGTAACGGCCTTTTTCAAATACAGAAGCTACGGCTTTACGGATGGCCGCGGTATCGTCAGTGATGCCATCCCCTTTAGCCCCGAAATCTTTGACGTTTAAATGTCCGGCACCGGGGGGCAAGGACTGAGCGATAAGGAAGAGAGGGAGAATAGAGAGGAGTGAGAGTATTTTTTTCATAAGTATTTTTGATTTAAGATAACACAGTTTAGAATTAAGAAATATTTAACCACAAAAGACACAAAAGGAACGCCGCCCCCTAACCCCGTTATGAAACTTTTTTGTTGGATTTTTAGTTTTAGTTTAATTTGAGGTATAGGTTTTGAATTTTATTTTGCCACCCTTCGGCAAGCTCAGGAACCCAGTCAAAAAGGCACGAAAAAAATGCCGCCCTTATAGCCCCGTTATGAAGCAGTTTGGCTTAGGTTTTTTATCAGGTAATAAAAATATAAAATAATGCGGAACGGGGTTATAGGGGCGGTGTTTATTTTGTGTCTTTTGTGGTTAAATCGTTTCATCTAGTTCGATTTCGAGCCAGACGATTTGACCATCTACTTGTGGAGGTAGGACCTCCACAATGTTGATGCCGTCTAGGCAGGTTTCAGGGCTTAAGTGACTAATGAGAGACCCTTTTACGGTCTTGGGAAGTTTGGGAGCGTTGGCTGGGTCTTCGGTTTCCAATGTGGAAATTTCATGCCCGTTGATCCATACCGTGAAATCAGCGGGATTGGTATTCAGACCTGCTTCATCCAAACCGATGCGTAAACATAGGTGGAGTGTTTCTGGTTTCTGTCCCAGAGGCACGCGGAAGGTGATGGATTCCCGGTAGCGCCCCATATCGAAAGAATCATTCGGACGGCGAAGAGGCACCGGCAACACACAGGAAATTCCCATACCAGGTCCGGGGGATTGATGATAACTCAAAGCCTGACGACGTGGCCAGTCGCGTAGCCGCTTTGAATCTCCGGTAACTTCCAAAAGATTCCGAACCAAGGTCGGATCTTCAGTTGTGGCGCGGCCGCCTGGATTCACCCGATAACATTCGTTAAAGATGGCAATCCCGTCTGCACCTTCTTCAAAAGCTGCAGCTGCAGATCCCCAGAGTAATTTATAATCATGCACTTGAGTAATAGGGCCCGCATCTGGCCAAGTGTGCATGGCATTGTCAGATTGGGCGATGATTTTCACCTTGTCGCCAAATAAGGCCTTCCAAAGTGGAATTTCAAATTCGAAACAGCTTTGGGAGAGGAAAGGGGCGAGGATGATTTGATCCACGAGGCCTTCTTTGGCCCAAGTGTAGAGATCGTATCCCCAAGCGACGCAATCCTGTACCCGGGTGGGGAGGCGCACCCCGAGTTTCACTGGATGGCCCAAACGTTTGGCAGCCGATTTGGTAAGCGTGCGGGCTTCGCGCATAAAGTCGTTGAGAATGCGCAGACCTTCCACTTCACCGCCCGGGCGGAAGTTTTTGATCCAACGCACCCAATCCAATTCGATGCCATCGACATCGTAGCGCTCACACAGTTCACGCAGCAATGCCATGTGATGCGCCACCACCTCAGGTTTACCGTAATCAAAAGCAGTTTCAAACCAGCCTTCGTCACGGTAGGCGGCCCGATGCAGATCAGGTCGTTCCTGCCAGAGGGAAGAATGCCAAAAAGCGGTGGGGGCAGGGTTGTGATGGCAATCATTCATGCGCATGGTCAGCCAGCCTTCGATCTGGTGATGACGGCAACGGTCGACCCAGATTTGCGGATGATCCAGTCCACGTTGAGCAAGCAGCCATAAATTATGCACCCACCAGCGACCGCGATTTCCGGGCACAAAAGCCTGATCTTGTTTATTCAAAAATTCAAACATTGGCTGATCATCGGGACCCTCCGGATCATAACCATCGAACAAAGGTTGCCAGGCTTTGCTGTCGAACAGCGCACGTTGCACGTTCACGCAAAAGAGCACGCCCTCCACCGAAGAGTTATCGGCATAAGTGTCGACCAAAGAGTTAAGTCCCTCGACCGACATTTCGTTTTGGGAGCGGTAGTCGTAAAAGCTGGCGTTGTCTTCGTTGATCCAGAGATGTTTCATGGTATTTGATGGAGCACGGGACATTCCTGTCCGGTGGTTTCATTAGTAAAGGCAAAAGCGGACACTCCTGTCCTAGCGAAAATTGATTCTACGGGGATTGAGAAAAGAGGTTTTTGATTTATTTGGCGGCCCGGAGGGCCGATCACAGACAGGAATGTCTATGTTACGGACCAACGGCGTCCCGTCGTTCTATCTAGTTGGACCCCGCCATCGGCGGGGTCCGTCCATAATCAAAAAGCCCGATCCCATCATAGGACCGGGCCTTCGTATTTTCATTGTTTATTTTAGTTGCGACGACGGCGAAGGCCTAACACCATTCCGGCAACCGCAAGCCCTAAAAGCACGAGGCTGGAGGATTCGGGGATGACCACGCCTTCCAACGCTACGTTTTCAAAGTAGCCAATGCCAGGGCTAGAGTTGTCATCGTGGAACACGAAGCGGAATTCCGCGCTGGTCACGCCGGAGAAATCCGATCCCAAGGCAGCTAGATCGACCGTGAAGTAGTCATTGTTGTCCAGTGTGAGCGTACCGTTGTTTGCAAAATCCCCACGCTCGGTGAACCCCGCTTCCTTGCTGGTCTGCGCATACACGCTGACCCGCCGCGGAGCACTGTCCGAGCGGCTCGATCCGAAACTGATCTTGGTGAGGTCAAGGGTGAAGGTCGGGTCAGCAGTGATGGTGAAGCCGACATATTGGCCGTCGTTGAACGCGTCGGTTTCGTCCTCAAAATAGTCGGTGTTGCTGAAGGTCATGATGCGGGAGCCGCTACCCGCAAAAAATCCTGTTGGTCCGCCATCGGAACCATTTCCAGAATTGGTAAAACCAATCGTGTTTGTGGTGGCACTAGTTCCTGCGATCAAAGATGTAGAACTGGTATCAGCAATTTCAGATGTTGGTGCCAAGGTGTCTCCAGTGAATTCAAAAGAGGTCAATAAAGCTCCCTGCGCCGCAGTAGCGAAAGCAAGAGCACTGGCAACCGCCAGTAGTAGTTTTGAGGTAGTTTTCATTATGTGTTCCTTATTAGAGTTTTTTACAACGTGATAATCATGAGGCATGTCAAATCCACTTGCAAGAGTAAATTTCATTTTTTTGGGAAAAAATGGATCGGGGGTTTCCCAACCCCCATGACCAATCCGATTGGGGCAGAATGATTATGGGGCAGAATGATTTAAATTCGGAGCGCGTTTATAATATCTTTTTCAGAGCAATCATCTTGCCGTTTCGGATAGGTATTTATCAGTGTCCATCTGTGTTCATCTGTGGTTAAAAAATATGGAGCCAAAGGTTGAGAAGTTGCGGGGAAGTATGAAAACCCCCGATCCAGATAAGTAATGGATTGATTCTACGAGAACGAATGTTATGTTAAAATAATGACAGCTTTAGAGAAAGAAATACAAAACTTGCCTAAGCGCCAGAAGCTCAGCATTATGGAGCAAATTTGGGCTGATTTGTTGAAGGAAGAAGAATCGATGCGCATACCTAACTGGCATCTTCAAGAGCTCGAAAGAACAGAAAGAAGAATTAATGAAGGTAAAGAGCATTTTCAAGACTGGGAAACGGCAAAAGAATCGATCCGTCAGGCATGAAAATTAGGATACTGACGGCAGCCTCTGCCGATCTGGTTAAGGCAAAACGGTTCTACGAACTCCAAGAAGAAGGAGTTGGACTTACTTTTTAGATACGCTGTATTCTGATATTGATTCCTTAATTCTGTATTCGGGAATCCACAAGAAAGTTCGCGATTACTATTGTATGCGTTCCAAGCGCTTTCCTTATGTAATTTTCTATAAAATCGATGAGAATGAGGTCAAGGTTTACAGGGTGCTCGATTGCAGGCAAGACCCTAAGACAACGCTTAAAGCACTTGAATAATCAATACGAAAAAATCCAAATTCCAGTCGAAGGTTTAAAACCCCCGATCCCGTTTCTATACTTCCACGCATCCGCGCGCTGACGACCAACGCCCATAGCGGATTTCCAAACGAGCTTTTCCCCTGTTGCATATTTTCACCTGTTTCATGTTTTCCTTGAGTATTGGTAAATTTTACATTGAAAATGCACTATACAATAACGGATTTTCAAGTTAAAAAAGGATATGATAAATAGACAAGGCTCAGACTTCCTGATCTCGGTGGGGTTTTAGGGGTAAAAGCCGGAAAATGATTTGGCACATTTTGGACTGGAAAGTTAGAGGTTATTTATCAACCACAAAAAGCACAAAAAAACACCGCCCCTATAACCCCATTCTGAAACAGTCTTTATTTAACCTGCCTGGCTGATTGACTCCACCAACCACCATATCTTGTGGGTTGAAAATACCGGAAAGTTTAAGGGAGGCAGATTTTAAAATGGATTGCGTGCCTGTCGTAACATGATGAAACCGAAGAAAGTTCATTTTTTGCCACAAAAAGGCACAAAAAAAACCTCCCCTATAACCCCGTTCTGCAACAATTCATTCTAATACAAGGGCTTAGCTATATGGGTTGATAAATAAATTTTTCAAAAAAAGTTTCATAGCGGGGTTATAGGGGCGGTATTTTTTTGTGCCTTTTTGTGGCAAATTCTTCTTAACTATTTCTGCTGAAAATCAATATGTTGGGGTGGGTTGAGTCAATCAGCCAGGCAGGTTATTTAATGAATAAACCCAATCCGCACCGAAACGGGGTTATAGGGGAGGCGTTCGTTTTGTGACTTTTGTGGTTAAAAAAATCATACTAAAAAAGTCTATAACGTGCCAAAGCATTTCCCGGCTAGATCAGGATGTCTGAAACTAAAACAAACCGTTTCAAAGCAATCATCTTGCCCAAAAAATCATTGGAACTACTGGGTTTTAAGTGGAAAGCACTTGGTTGGGTCCCTGAAAGGGACGACTCACCGTAGCCGAGGGTTGATCCCGACACACGCGCCAGCGGGGTGGTCGGGAGAAACCCTCGGAAATAAGAAGATTCATTAAAACCCTGAAGGGGTTTCGCACCTACCTCTGCTCTTGACATCACCGAAGAGGTGCGAAACCCCTTCAGGGTTTTATTCTTCTCATCACCGACACCGTGGGTTGAACCCGACCACGCCGCTGGCGCGTGTGTCGGGATCAACCCACGGCTACGGTGCCCAAGCCTTTCAGGCTTCAATCTAATGGTACGATGCGGACGGATCATCCCCAAAATGTTTATGAACGAACAGATGAAGCGTGGCGGTTAAATAATTATCCCTGCCACGTTTTCAACTAAAAACCCAGTAGTGCCAAATCATTTTGCCAAAATTCTTCTCCGCCTGCTCTTTAAAATTTAGCTGCGTTAAGAAAAAGAACATTAACCACTGATAAAGATGATGTACACTGATGTTCTGTTTTCGTTTCGGGATGGCTCCCCCGCATATTTTGCATGGCATGGGCCGAGGATCCGGGGCCGATGGAGATGCCGTGGCCTTGCGCATGAAAGGCGCCCGTTCCGGATTTCAGGAAAACCGTTTCCCCATTTTTTGTGGTGCAGGCGGTATCCCTGGTTTCCTAGGTTCCGGGACCGGCAAAACAACACTCCACCTGATAAAAGAGATCGGGTACCCCGTCAGTAAGGTGCAAGTTCAAATCGAATCCATCCGTGACTTGGGTCACTTTACAGGTCATGCCGAGGGCGGGGACCGGGAATACGTCTCTTTTGTGAATACTTTGGGTAAAGGCTGCTTCGGTGGATCCTACCGGCTTGCCGAGGGGAAGCACATAGCCAGGCGCCGAATACGTCCAGGTATGCTCGTCGGTCAAGGTCCAGGTCTGCTGGGCTTCATCATACTGAATGTGATCCGCAATCGATAGCCCATCGCCCCGTTGATCTTGTTGCCCCATGGAAAAAAAGGATTCGGCGATGCCCACGGGAACGGTTTTGGTGCCGCCATCCTGTCGATTGGAGAAGGTGGTGACCACCGACCAGTCTTCATGAAAAAGCTGCGACATCATTTCGAGATTTTTGCGCACGTAGTCAAAGAGTTTTGGTCGGTCGAAATATTTGGCGCAGAGCCCCATAATGGGGGTGGTCGGGGTCGTCGATCTGGCAGGGAATCAGGTCGCGAACCATGTGGTTGATTTGATCGAGAAAATGGGGGGTAGGTGTACATGAGTTTGGGTAGTCCCGGTCGTCCCGACGGGGAAACTTCGTGCATGGTGGATTTAGAAAGAGCTATTGGATTGGGGGCGCCCCGCCCCCTGACATGCAAAATAGTGAAGAAAGATTCGAATTTTGGATTGGGTTTTGGGTTTTGGGGTTTGGGGTTTGGGGTTTGGATTGGGGCTTGGTGTGTGTGGGGAGGGTGTGGTTTGTTTTTGAGTTTTGGGCTGGGGTTCGGGAATGCATTCCGCGGTTGGTACCGCTCATGATCTCAGGCAGGAATGCATTCCGCGGTTGGTACCGCTCATGATCTCAGGTAGGAATGCATTCCGCGGTTGGTACCGCTCATGATCTCAGGCAGGAATGCCTAAGTTACGCCATCCCGTCACTAACGTCTTTGCATGCACTCATGAGCAGGCCGATATCGACTTGATAACTGAGGTAATGGACGCCGAGGTCGCGGTATTTGCGGGCGGTATCGACGGATTCGACGAAAGTGCCGACAGGAATGCTTTTGGCCTGACATTTGGCGATGACTTCTTTGAGGGCATCCACCACTTCGGGTCGGTCCACCTGACCGGTAAAGCCAAGAGATTGGGAAAGATCATAAACGCCGAGAAAGATCACATCGATACCCGGGACTTCTAAAATTTCGTCGAGATTTTCGAGGCCGGCTTTGCCTTCCACCTGGGCGATGACAGAAATTTCGTTGGCTTGCTTGAAGTAGACGCTTTTATCCATCGCCGAATGGTTGGCCGCGCGCACGTAGCGGCAAACCCCGCGATGACCTTGGGGGGCAAAGCGGGCAGCCTGGGCGGCTTTGACCGCATCGGCTGCACAACTGATATGGGGAATTTGCACGGCGGCAGCGCCGAGATCTAGGGCACGGCCGATTTGGTCGTTGCTGAGAATACGCACCACCGGAAATAAACCGGATGTTTCGGCAGCGCGAATGAGGTTGCCAAGATTCACAATGTCATTGGGGCCGTGTTCGAGGTCGATGATGACAAAGTCCATGCCACCAGCGCCCATGGCTTCGATCATCATGGGGTCGCAGGTTTTGGAAAAGGGGCCAACCAATGCGCGAGTTTGGAGTTCTTGGTGGAGGAGTTTCTTAGGAATGTTCATAGAAGTATATTTTTTGGGGGCTCACGCAAAGGCGCAAGGTTCGCAAAGAAAGATCAATTTCAAACTGTTTTTATGACTCCGTAATAACGGGTATCCGATTTTAAGCACTAAACTTTTCCCCAGAAAATAACTTTGCGGTCATTGCGTCTTTGCGTGAGAATTTTTATTCGTTTGGCTTTTCAATTTCGGGTTGGTCGTATTCGACCACGGAAAGGGTTTCGAAGCTATTGGGTCTTTCGCTTGAGGGTTTGATAAAGATCAACTCCCGACGGCGGATGCGGTAGCGAAAAACGGTTTTTTGGGCGATGGCCCATTCGCCGTTTCCATCCCGAAAAGCGAGAACAAAATTCAAGGTGCCGTTTTTGCCTTTTTTCGGATCAATAGGCGTCATTTGTAAGGGATTGAGCTGAAAACGATTCTCATCTAATTCCCCCAGCAGCGGGTTCGGGCTCATATTAAAAAAGCGGAAGGTCCCGTAGGGAAATTCGCGGGGGTCATCTTCCATGACCGAAGATTGAATCCCGCTTAGGGGATCAGTTCCCGGTACCAGCATGACCAGGGGTTGTAGAATATCATCCCGAATAAGAATGCTGGCCACCAGCGTATAACCGGTGAGTTCTTCGGTGACGGCAATTTCTTTAGGGGCGGTATCCTTGGCATTAATCACCGGACCGGCAAAGAGTTTGAGTACTGGGGGGCCTTTGTAATCAATCGGTGTGGAGCGTCGGTAGGTGCTGAGGTCCAAGAGGGGAATGAGCTTATCTTCGGAGAGTAGCCAAAGACTGGGTTTTACTTCTGACCACAGCAAAAAACTGACTTGTTTTGAAATGGTGGGTGGTTCCTCTTTTTCCTGCGCAAAGAGTGGTAGGAGTAACAAAGAGAGCAAGGAAAGGAGCAAAAGTTTAGATTTCATCATCGTTCAACCATCGTACCTGAAGAATTTTAAAACGTCTACCGAAGATTTGATTGATAGTATTACTCAGATTATCGGGGTGAATATAGGCGGGATCTGACTCGGCATTCACATAGTCTGGCAAACGCTGAACAATCACTTCGCACCACACCCCGGCATTGGGATTGCCGGTTCCAGGATTTGAGCTACTGCCGTAAGCGCGAATGGTAAAAGTATCGGCCCGCACAGTCAGTTGGGAACCGATCACTGATAGGAGGTCTGCCTGACTGAGGTATTGGGAGATGCCTGCTGCTGACGAATAACGAAAATGTTCCGGGGCGGGGTAGTCTTGGAAGGTTGAGTCTACTTGCACTCCCCCTTTAAAGGTTGTTGCGAGGTTAGGTGGGTCAGCGACTCGTAAGTTATAAACATTCGTATGATCGCTATCGTCTATCTTCGCAGCTGCGCCTTCTGCATTTAACAAATCTAAATTGAAATTAGTACCGCTAATGCCTTTATCGATCGCGGCCTGAAGGGGACCGGATAATCCACGGCTCCCGGTCGTGAGTTCACGGTTCACGAAATGGGATAAGGATGCATAGGGTGCGCCCCGGTTTCGACTACGGGTTTTGATTTCGTCTACGATATTTTCAGCGAGTACTTCCAATTGAGCTTGCGTGAGATGTGCCTGACCGTCCCAGCGATCATCTGACTGGTCGCTGTCCCCTCCATGCTGTAGAGCGGTTCGGGGAAAATAACGTAAGGCGTCGTCAACGGTCAGATTTATCACATCACCTTTATCATCGGTAATGGAAAATCCACCTACATTCAAACTTCCCAGTAGAGCTTTCCACGCCTCTACGGAAACAGAATTCACATTAAACATGCCTGCCAGAGCATAAAATTCTGCGACCCGATTATGCGGAAGATTTTGGTCTGTGCTGGTTTGAGTACTTCCATAGAGGGTTTCATCTAACGCCTGTAATCTTTCTGCTTGGCTTGCTCCCCCAATTGGGATGACCCGGGGATTGAGGGGTTGATCTTCCCAGTCGGCAATGGCCGAAGCCATATCGAGGCTGGATTGATATCCACTGCTGGTGGCCGGTTTGGAAATGGAAGAGAAGAAGTAGCGATCCCAGAGGGCCTCATTCATCAAATATGAGACATCAAATTGTTTCATATTCAGATTGGGATTCGCAGATTGATTCCAAATTTGATCACGGGGGATATAGGGTGACGCTAATGAATTACCTACGGCATAAGAGGGTTCCCAGAACTGAATCTGTTGATTGAGATGTTGGAGTTCCGCCATAGAAGTAATGGGTGTCGTGGGTACATCATAAAGGATCACATTCTTATTTCCATCTGCTGCTTGTAGCGATTTTCCCCAATACCCTTTGCCGTCAGCACCAAAAGCCAATCGGTTACGCGGTTCGATCCCTGAATCTACTTCATCCCTTGTGGCCATACTTAATCCCCAAGTTTGGGCAATACGGGAACCGTTTTTACCTACGGCACCTCCGGTTTCAGGGTTGAGAGAGATCGCACGGGTGGCATGATGGGTCAACATCTCTGTTTCATAATGCTCGCCCTTGCTGGGCTTCATATAGAAATCGGTGTATCCGATATAGTGTTTTTCCGGATCATCGTCCGGCCCGGAAATATTCGCAAATGGAATGGTGATCACCTCAATAGGGTCATCTCCGCCGTTGTGTCCGGAAAGAAAAGCATTTGGCCACATCATGTAGTGCCTTAAGCCCGGAGATTCAGAAACCTCGCCAACGGGAAGAGGATTTGTATCCGCAGTCTCCAGCAAATATGTAGTTAAAAAACTGTATTCTTGAGGCCCCATGCTTCCGGCACCCGGTTGATATCCACGGGTCTGCCCGTGGGGACCGCCAAAGTAATCGAATTGTACCCCAATCCATTCATTGGATTGCACGACATAGGGTTTTGGATCCCCAAGGCTTCCCGCAAGATGACTCATGGTCAGGCCTCCTGAAAATGCTTGGTCTGTCACTGATTCCGTTAACACCACTCGGTAGTCTCTGCCGATGGATTCGGCCCGCGCCGCATTGCTGGTAAATACTTTTACTTCTCCTGGGAGCATCACAATCGGATCCGTTGCGGGTAAGCCGTTTTTGGTGATCACTATATCGAGATTAAATTCGTTATCATCTCTCACTTCATCGGGGGTGTACCCCCCAAGAGCCTGCACTTCACGACGTACATATCCACCGACATGACTTTTACTGTTTATACTAGCCGTTAATTTACCATTGATGGGCCAGCCATCTGCCTCTCTCATTCGATAAGCATACAAACCAAAATCTATACGAAAATACATCATGCGCACGGCATCAAATTCGATCGCCACATTGTAGGGGTTATGTAGATAAATAATGGGCTCCATAACCAGGGTAAGATCGCCCTCTTGTCCTCCCGGATTTATAGGATCTGTACTGGCGCGTTCATTGTTGACCGTGACACTATATAAATTCAGAAACCGAACCACTTCCGGTGCAATCTCGGTATTAGTGAAGCGAGGCCTTTGGAGGCCTCCGCCCGCGTTACTCCTCGCCCGGCCGGAAACGATGTCGGTAACCGTAGGATCACCTGCACCATTCCCCGCGTTTTCAAATGTCCCGGATAATAATTCCGGGGCGGTGACATATTTATATATGGTGCTTCCTTTGCCATTATACACATTGGGTGCGTAAGCGCGGGATGAAATGGTGGGTTTGCTAAAAGGGGTCGTCACTTCTTGATAAAGGCGGTAATGATCACGAATCAGATCAAAGGTCGGTCCGCGATAAACATCACTCGCATCCCAGTCTGCTGCCAAACTGCCTCCCGCATTTTTTGCCTGGAAATTGAAGATGGGTTTGGTTTGAACGGACTTTCCGTTGTTATCGGTGACATATTCCAAAGGTTCGTTGCCCAGATTGAGGGCAAACTCGGACTTTCTGAAGCTGGCTTCGGACATTTCGAAAGCGTAGGAGAAATCTTTTTTGAGACCGCCGTCCACCGGATTGGTAAACAGGCCGTAGCTGTTCAAAGTGAGGTCGTGAAATTGCCGACGCATGGCCGTACGGACATTGGCGGAAAGCAGGCCGGTATCGTTGGGAAAGATCAGACGGGAGGTTTGTTTCAAGTCCGCAGCGGTTAAAGCGTCCAATGCCGGACCCATGTCGGTCATATCTCCGAAACGGGGTTGGGCAGGTGCTGAATTCCGGGCCCGCTTACGGGCCGCATCCATATTGTTTGGATCCTCCGCTGGCAGGGAAAGCATGACCTTTTGCGATTCGTCCGAGATCCAGTACGCGTAGCTCTGAGTCCGTAGATTCTGGGTAAACGCGACCCGGGGGGCGGCCACCTGATCGGCTGCATTCGCCACCGAGCCGGAACCCAGCATCACCACCTGATTGAGGGTATTAGCCAGAGCACCGCCCGCTCCGGTTTGCACGGAAAAGTTCTGATAGGCGGTTTCGCGGATGGTGGGATCTGACAAGGCATCCATCCCCGAAACAAGCCAAGTATCGAAAGCCGGCACCGGATCGAGCGGATCAAAAGCAACTCCATCATTCCGCCAAACCCCCACCCATTTTTGTTTAAAGGCGGTAGTGGCGCTATCGGGTTTAAGCAATTCCGCATTGGCGGTAACCGCCTGATCAATTCCGGCAGAGCGCTGTAGATTGGCGATGGCGATTTCCACCGCTACCATGGCATTGCTCTGATCCAAAAACCGGGCGACCCGGTTATCCATCTGTTTTAATTCAAGGCGGATCATCACCACAAATGACAATACGATGACCATCAGCAGGGAGACGATTAAGAGTGTCAGGAGTAACGCAGACCCTTTTTTGTGAGTTGCAGATCTGGTATTTTGCTGAAGAAAAGTTTTTTTCATGTGATAACCCTGAAAGGTTAATGTTACAGGTGATGCTGAAAAGTCCATTTTATGAAGGTGTTTCCTTTACAACCTTATAATAAGCAGATCGGACCTAATTGTTAAACGAAGAAATGAATTATTTTCTAAATATCGGTTGCCGGATGAATCTGCAAGGGAACCGCGAGGGGGGCGGAATGCCGTTTTTTATTGCGAATATGTTCGAGAAGCATGGCGACAGAGGCCTTGCCCATTTCATATTCAGGCAAAACCGCAGTGGAAATATTGATATCAAAATGTCGGACTTTTGCATCGTGGATGGTGGCGATACGTAAATCATGGGGGTATTTCAGACCTAAGCGGTCCATACAGGTCAAGATGGCGCTGCTTTCATTATTCGTATAACAAACGACGGCTTCCGGGCTATCCTCATGGCTGAGCCATGTTTTAGTATACTGAATACGTTCCGCGATTGGAATTTCCAGCGATTCATGAATGAACCTGGGTGAAAGTCCTGCTGCCTGCATCGCACTTTCATACCCGATTCTGCGGTCGTTCACACTATAATGAACACTTTCTTTGGTGGTACCGGTGGTATAATCGACATAGGCAATTTTTCGCATGCCCTGTTTGATCAGCAGTTGCGTGAGGTCAAATCCCGCCTTTTCATCATCCGGATAAACACAATCCTGTTTTTGTTTGGAGTTTAACCAGACACTGGGCAGTTGATGCCGATGGATCGAATCGATCATGGCCTGTGGGATGTGGGCATTATAATTAATTAATAAACCATCACTTGCGAGTTGGCTCAATAAAAGAGGCATCTCCCCAGCATTGGTGAGTTTTTGATCCGGCAGGTGGGCGACCATCAGGTGCAGTCCAGACGCATTTAATGCGTGGTCGATTCCCGCCAACAAACCCGGTGGCATAATGCTATTATTTTCCTGCTGACTCAAAACCAAGGTCACCGCGCCAAATCGACCACTCACCATGGAACGGGCGGCCAAATTAGGTCGATAGCCCATAGCATTGGCAGTTTCGACCACCTTTTTGCGGGTGGCCGGGGCAAACAGTTCCGCCCGTTTGCTGGTGGGGTTGAGGATTTGGCTGACCGTGGGTAAACTCAAACCCGCTTTTTCCGCCACGTCACGCAAGGTGACCGGTTGAGAAGAGGGCTGAGGGGAAGAAAGAGCGTTCATAACGCTTTACATATGTTTATAACGTTTGTCCACAAGCTAAAACGTTGTGAACTCAGTAAATGACGCGTATCGAAACTTTTGGATTATAGAAACGTTTCAAAAGTGTTTCGACCATCGGCTAAAGTCGGGCAAAAGGGTCAGCAAAAGGGTCAGGTATTGCATTTCGTCATTTCTTGATTGACCATTTCAGAAAATTTATCAGGTATAGGGGAGAAATTCCTTTTTGTGGATTTTCGTGACAAATATATTCAACTTGCTGGAATCCGTGCGTTCTGGGGTTGAGATAATAGCCTAAGCGAGACTCTGGCGTAAATCAATCCTTCCCTTTCTGTTCCACCTACTACAATTTGTCGATGTCGATTAATGGCACATTTAAACTTGCGATGGATTTCGTCCAAAATACCTCTTAAATTGAGGGCTGGGGATGCGCCCCCGTGAGCTTCGTCTAATATTTTTTTCTTGCATGTCCATAACCAGAGCGGTACATGAATCCTTCAATATTTACCCACTCTCAATTGTTTGTTTATGAAAAAAAACCGCACATCTTTAGCGTTTTTTGCGCATTGCTTTGTTTTTCAAGCTTCTTTTATTGCTCGCTTGGGTGCGGGTGCGGATGGATGCAGATGAAACAAAACCTTTTTACCGGATTGCGGAAGTGCTGGACATTTATCAATTTCGAGGGTTGCATCATGTCGGTATCCGCACCTATGATAACCGACAACATACGCCTTGATTTTAATGATATAAAGCTATGAAGATACTCTATTTAGACATTGATTCTCTTCGTCCTGACCATCTAGGCTGTTACGGATATCACCGGAATACCTCACCGAATATCGATAAGAGTGCGGAGGAAAGTCTGCGAATGAACAATATGTATTGTTCGGACGCGCCTTGTTTGCCTTCGCGTACCGCGATGTACACTGGGCGCTTTGGCATTCATACGGGGGTGGTGAGCCATGGGGGAACGGCGGAAGTGGTGACCCCAGTGGTGGAAAAATGGATCAAAGCCAATGCGGCGAGTAAAGAGGACTGGTACCTGCATATTAATTACTGGGATCCGCACACGCCTTACCGCACCCCAGAAGATTACCCCAATCATTTTGCCAATGATCCGTTGCCGGATTGGATTACCGACGAGGTGTTTGAGCAACACAAACAGAAAGTCGGACCCCACGGGGCCAGGGAAGTCGGGATGTTTAGCTGGGAACGTCCGAAACGTTTTCCAAAACACCCCGGGGAGAACATGGGAGAATTGGGTATTTACGGGGAGCATGCCACTGCAGATCAGGCGACCACCCATATTCCGATGATCATTCGTTGGCCGGGTAAGGTCACCCCTGGAAGCACGGATGACGGCTTGCATTATAATCTGGATATGGCGCCGACCTTGGCGGCGATGTTCGGGAAAGATTCTTTTGATAATTGGGACGGGCAAAGTTATGCGTCGACGATTACCGAAGGCAAAGACACCGGCCGCGGCTGGGCGGTGCCTGAACTAATGAAACGTCATCCCCATGAATTCGAATAAATCAGGAGCCAACCATGATTAAAAAATTATGCTGCATTTCTTTATTGAGCGTTTGCCTGCTCCCTTGTCTGGTCAAAGCTCAGGTGTCCTATGAACTGCCCAAAAAGTGGGAAGGAAAAACGGAGGGTGAAACTGAGGGGAACCCATACGTTAAAAATAGAGTGGCGGTTTGGCGCTTGGATTCCATTTGGCCCAACAAACCGGAGATCAAAGCGTCGAGTTTCGTACCCATGGTGTGGGAGAAAGAAAAATCGGAGTGGCGTGACCTCAAAAATCAGCAGGGGGGACAACCTTCAGCCAAAGTGGAAGACGGAAATCTGTCGGCATCCTCCCGTGGAGAATGGGATGGGAATCCCGGACAGAAACTCACTTCACTTGCGTTCATCAATCCCTCCCGTGGCAAATACGCAGTGAGCGGAACGGTCGATCTCACAGTGTTCGACGGCAATGGAGAAGGGGCGCAGTTTTTGGTGGTCAAAAAAAGGAAAGGAAGCACCAAAATTGAGGTGGTGCAGGCCTATCCAGTGTCAAAAACCCAGAACCATCTGGAACTCGACACGCTGGTTGAAAACCTGATGCCGGGGGATGAAATTCGTTTTTATCTCCTGTTTAAGAAACATCACGATGCCGCATCCTGGACGATCAAGGATTTGAAACTCACATGGAAGGGACCCTGATTATGAAAGTCTATTTTTTTGCAGTTCTCTTTTTATCTTTTTCGGTACTGGCTGACACCACGATCGAAGAGGTCAGCTATCTAGATCATCCTGCGCTTAAATTAAGCGATGGCAAGAGCTATGCCGTGGTGGTGCCCGAACTGGGGGGCCGGGTCATGGCCTATGGGCTGGTGGATGGCGAAAATTTGATGTGGAATGCGAAAGTGAAGCCGGAGCAAATTGCTAAAGGCGGATTTATCAATTGGGGCGGGGATAAGTCACTGGTGGGGCCTCACGCGAATTGGTGGAGTTTCACCAATAGTTTATGGCCCCCGCAACCCAGTTATATGGGAGACCCACACACCGTACGGAGGAAAGATGGGACATTGATTACGGAAAGTCCGGTTTGGAAGGGATTTAATTTACAGACGATTAGGGAGTATTCCTTTACCGAAGAAGGTGAACTGAAAATCGTGCAGACGTTTAAAAAGTTGGAAGGGGAAGGTCGGGAAATGACGATTTGGAATGTCAGTCAGGTGCGTCAACCGGATCGTGTTTTTACTTTGGAGAATCCAGAGAGTATTTTCAAAAATAGTCTGGTGGTCTCCAATAAAAGGGAAACCCTGATTGTGAAAACAGGGGAAGATGACTTACAGGAAACCACGTTTGTGCCCGGGGGTGCTTCCAAAGTTTCGTTTGATCCGAAAGTGCCAGTATTGGTGGCTAATTGGGAAGAGCTTTACTGGGTTCAGCAGGGAGAAATGGAGGACGTCAAAGGCAGCAAGTCCGGCGCCATACAGGTGTTCCCGGTGGAAATTTATACCCAGGGCTGGGAAAAAGGGAATTACGTGGAATTGGAACTGATGTCTCCCGCCTTTGTCTTGTCGGCTGGCGAAAGCCGAACTTTTACGCTTTACTGGTCTTTACACACCAAACTTGAACTCACTGAAATCAAAACCCTTCTGGAAGGAAAAACGGAATGACGAAATCCCGCTTGTTAAAAATGCTTTTGGCCCTGATTTTATTGACCGTACCGATTGCCGGCTTTGCACAGGAAGAGGAGGCTACTTCTGATTCAGCGATTCCTGAAGTGGTGGTGACCCCGGACGAAATGGTGGCTGAAACAGCGCCACCTGCCGAGGAGAAAGAAGTCGGAAAGTTGGCGGTACTGATCAGTAAAATCAAACAGGGTAAAACCACGGGTTATGTACTGTTGATTCTTTCAGTCGCGGCAGTGACCATTGTTTTGGAACGGTTGGCCGGATTGCGTCGGAGCAAAATTGTCCCTCAGGGATTTTCCCGCAAAGCGGATACCCTTTACCGCGAAGGGAAGTTCGATGAACTAAAAAAACTTTGTGCAAGTCAACCCTCTGTTTTAGCCACCATCGTGGAGGAACTGGTGGTGATGCGCGGGGGCGGAATGGAAGAAGCCCGACTTCTGGCGGATGATGTGGGTGGGTTTGACCTCAAACAACAACAACAGCGCAATTACCCTCTGCTGGTCATTGGATCGGTGGCGCCGTTGCTGGGATTGATGGGAACGGTGTTTGGGATGATTCGCGCGTTTGAAGACGTGGCTGCGCTCGGCTCTCTCGGGGATCCCCGGGTATTGGCCGACGGGATTTCTCAGGCCTTGATCACCACGGCCATGGGCTTGGTGGTGGCGATTCCATCCCTGATTCTGTACCACTTTTTCAAGACCCGGCTGGTCGGTTCCGCCAACGTGCTGCAGAAGCAGGTGACCGAGTTGATTCGCCGCTGGTACGGAAGTAAAGTGGTGGATGAATCTGTAACCTCTGAGGCCTGATATGTTTGATTCCTTTGGTGATGACGACGATGTCGCAGTGGACATGGCACCACTCATTGACTGCGTGTTTCTGCTGTTGATTTTCTTTTTGGTGGCGACCACCATGAAACAGCAGGTGCAGGAGTTGGATTTGGATTTGCCCAGCGGGGTGCGCATGGCGCAGCAGGCCGCGGTGGATGAGGATATTTTTGTGCTCAGTATCGACCGTATAGGGCAGCTGCATTTAGGTGCGACCCCGGCCACCACCGATACCGTATTGCGGGCGGTGCGTGAAAAAGCCGCAGCCAATCCCAAACAGCGGGTGCGTATCGACTTTGATAAGTTGACCCCCGGACAGGCCATCGTGCAAGCGGTGGACTTAGTGAAATTCGCAGGCCTTGACAACATTGGTATCCACATTGACAATGAAAAACAATAATCATCACCCCGATCCGTTTGGCGAAGAAGATCAACCCAAAGGTTTGCTGCTTTGGGGGCCGCTTTCGATCGCATTGCATGTCTTGCTGTTGATTGCTATCGGCACCTTCGCGGCGACCCGACCCGATTTACCGCGGGAAGAATTGGCCAGAGAGCCCAAGTTGGTGTTGAACGCGGAACGGGCGGAGGCCCTGAGCGAGATGGCCGAAGAGATGAACCGCGATGAGTTGGAGATGGCGGTGGATGTGTTGGAGGAAATTCAGGAGGAGATGGAGACGTTGCGGGAAGAAAAACTTGCGGAGTACCGCGAAAAAGAAATGGAGATGATGCAGAGTGCACCCACTGAAGCGGTGGATGCATTGACCCAGGCCTTGGATCATCAATTAAAAGCTTTGGAAAACGAAAAAGAAGTTTTGCAGAAGGAAACGACTCCGGAAATAATTAAGGCGCAAAATAAGGCCTTGTCTGAACAATCGGAAGCGGCGGTGGCGCAGGAAAAAGCGGCGCAAAATTTAAAATTGGCAGGGGATGATTTTAAGGAAGCTGCGGACAAATTACAGGAGAGCCGCGAGACGCAGAAAGAAGCGGATGATCTGCAGGTGGCTGCCAGTGAAATTGCCAAAAAAATCAGCAATGTGGAGCGGGATGATGACCGGCGGGAGGGGGAGGTGAACCGCAAAAAAGGTGAGCGGGATTATCAACAGAAAGAATTAGATAAAGCCAAACAGTGGTTGGAAGATGAAACCGCAAAGGTCGAAGACAAACAGGAAACCCAAAAAGAAAAAGCAGCGGTGCTGACGGACGCTGATTCGATAGTGAAGGCCACCGAAGAAGCTAAAAATCAAGTTGCTGCCGGTGATAAACAGGCATTGAAAGCAGCGGATCAAAATTTGAAAAATGCCAAACAGGCAGCCAAACGGGCAAAAGATGACGTCAATAAAGCCAAGAAAAGTCTAGGTAGCCAGCAGTATCAGCAGAACCGAGCGGAAAAGAAAATTGATGAAGTGGAGAAACGATTGGCAGGAAAACAGAACGAGCTGGATGATCGTCAGTCGACTTTGGATACAGCGGAAGCCAAAAAAACTGATTTAAAAAAGGATTTGGAATCCAAGCAGAGCGAGGCGATAATGGCCCAGGCAAAAGCTGCGGAAAGCATGAAGGCCAGCAAAGCCGCCGCCGAAAAAGCGGTTGCGGATGGGGGAAAAGCTCCCGAGGATGCACCGACACTGGATACCGCACCTGCCTTGGCGAAGATGGATAAAAAAAATGCCAAGATGGCGGATTTATATGATCGGGCGGTAGCCGTCGAAAATGCGATCAACGAAACCTATCGGGATGCCCGGGCGGCGGAGTTGGCCAAGATTGCGGAAATTCCTTTCGATGATGCCAAAGCGCAAACCCAACCCCTGACCACCGACCGTCCGGACCTGGCGCAGGCTTTGACCGGTGAGGATGTGCGCACCGGTGAAGATTTGGCGAAGCAGCGCAAAGCCATTGAAGAGGCAGTGAAAGAGGGGCTGGCGATGATGAATCGCGCGGACACCTTGTTGGCGGCTACCCGGAGTTTGTCATCAAGTGCGAAAAATATGGCGGGTTCCTCAATTGATGCGGGCATGTCGACTTCGGTGATGAAATTGCAGGACAAAAATGCCTTGCCGGATAATGTGCAGGATCTCTCTTCCCAGATGAGTGCATATTATCAAAAGGGGGGGGCGAATAGTTCCAATCCTGCCCCGGCGCACGGTTCCGGTTGGACGGCGGATAACAGGCAACCCCCCCCATTACCCAAGAATTTCAAACCCATGCCGGCCCGGGTGGTGAGTGCCGACGGGATCGCCACCACTTGGTTTTCGGTCCAAACCTGGTACATGATCGGCCCCTTCGACAATCCGGCCCGCAAAAATGCGGACACCGCATTTCCGCCTGAGTCGGTGGTGGATTTGGATGCCACGTATCGCGGAAAAGACGGACGTGCCCTGCAATGGGAATTTATTCAGAGTGGGGGAACCGACGGTAAAATGTTGATGAACCCGCCCCGTACCCGTGGGGAGCGTGAAAGTATTTACTACGCCTACACCGAGTTGAAATTTGAAGAGGATTTCGAAACCTGGATTGCCTTGGGCTTTGATGACAAAGGCACGGTCTGGATCAACGGTTTCCCCGTTTGGGAAAGCGGAGTGGGGAATTTCAACTGGGCGCCCAACCAGAAATTCCGCCGGGTGACCTTTAAAAAAGGGATCAACCGGGTCCTCTACCGCATTGAAAACGGGGGGGGCTGGTGTGCCTTTTCCATGTATGTGAATTTAACTAATGAATCGAAACTCTAAACTTTTATCAGATTATGACACTTAAAAATATACAACTGCTTATTATGACAGCGCTTTCTCCCATGCTCTTTTCACAAACTGAACTTCCGCCGGACTCTGCCTATGTGGTGGTGGATGAAAACGGACACCTCTCGGTGAATGGTGAACGTGAGCGCTATTGGGCCGTGATTGGAAAACCTTTCATCCATGTGAATGGCGATATAGAAAAATCCCGTAAAGGGACCGATGCATTATTACAGCGCTACGACGATTTAGGCTTCAATGCGGTGCGGTTATGGAACGTGAATGAAGGAAAGGGGGCTGATTATGAAGTCGGGGATGGTTCAGGAACGGATGCTCTGGATTATTTTATTGCGAAGCTTGGTGAAAAAGGATTCCGGGTGTGGGCTGCGGGATTAGGAAACCGGGTGGGCTATGTCGAAGAATCCGACGTGGATATTATCGATGACCCGGCCACCGCTGAAGCATGGAAGGCGGCGATAAAAGAATACAATGAGCCGGCTTTTGAACATAAAGGCAAATTTAAACGCAGGGATATTCGTCACAGTTATGCGCGAATTTGGGATCCCCGAATTGAAGCGGTATATATTGAGCGGATGCGTGAAAATGCCACGCATTTAAATAAACACAATGGATTGCGTTGGTCGGATGACCCTACGTTTGCGGTATGGGAACTCACGAATGAAGAATGGTGGATGCGCCGCATGGTCGGTGGGGGATGGACCAAAGAACCCAAGTTTTTCCGCGATCAACTGATTCGCCAATGGAATGATTGGCTGAGAGCGAAGTATAAATCGGATGAAGCCTTAAAAACAGCCTGGAAAGGGCTCTTGCCCAGTGAATCTCTTTTGTCTGGTTCCGTGCTGTTGGCACCCATGGCCGGTAAATCGGATCCAAATTTATCTATGAACGATTCGAATCCGGCCGCCCGTGACGCGCTGATGGGGATGGATCAAACGTATACCCGTGAAGATTTCAACGCTGAGCGGGGCGGGGATGTATTGTCCTTCTTTCTTGAAATCCAGTTGGCGCACAAACAGCGTTCGGCTGCGGCAGTGAAGACCTTTGGTAAAAGCTGTGCGTTGAGTCCCACTGTTTATGACACGGGTATTGGATATGAAATTCATTCTCAGTACATTCACCAGAATGCGGATGCGGTTGCGCATGATGCGTACGTGAACGGCTGGGGGCCTCGCTACGAGGAGCCTGATCTTTCCACGGCTAAAAACGAAAACCGCAAAATGCTGATGCAGTTGGATAAAGAGCGCATCTCCGCCAATGAAGGTCCTTGGATGAATTGGTTGCTGAAGCCGCCGGGCATCTCCCAGGGCGTGCCGTGGTTGGAACACAACAAGGTGGAAGGCAAACCTTATCTGGTGTATGAAACCCAGATTCAGCAACCGGCCAAATACCGTGCGGATTTCCCCTTACGTCTCGTGGCGTTGGCCTCTATTCAGGATTGGGATTGGATCAGTTGGCATTATTTTGCGCCGAATGATGAAGTGGGCGTAGATACGGGTGCCTGGAACCGACCGATGGATGTCACTTCCGGCACCCATCCGCAGGGCTATCATTTCACCTATGACGAAGTGCAAAATGCGATCATGCGTCAAGCGTCCTTTATTTGGCGGAATGAAACCCTAGATGCGCCTGCGAATCCCACCAAGTTCATTTGGGGCGCGAAGAGCTTGCGTGATCCGGCCAGCATGGATTATGCGGGATCTTACGGCACCAGTGGGATGGATATGATGCAGACCGTGTATCAGTACGGGGTGCGCATCGAAATCGATCCGACCCGTGAGGATGATGAAGTGATCGGACCCGTGGTCTCTTTTGCAGAACGCAAAACCCACAATCCTTACACGCCCACGGAAGCGATTACTTTCGACTGGAAAAAAGGGTATCTCATGTTTGATGATCCCCAGACCATTGCCTTCACTGGAATGCTGGCCAATTACGGCGAAGAAGTGAAATTTGCCAATGGTTTTGTGCTCAAAGATGTGGCGATTAATAATCCCGAAGGGATTTTTGATCCGGTGAGTAATGGGTATATCGCATTTGCCATGACCGCGGAAGACCGAAAACATCTTGTCGATAGCGATAAAATCTCCCTTTCGCTCATGAGCACCAGTTTTAACAGCGGGTTTGAGATGGATACCGAGCTGTTGTTGGACAAAGGTCAGCCCCGATTTGCCAAAACCAAAAGTGGGGGGTTGCCGGTGTTGGTGGCCCGGGTGGCTGCCACCTTGGAAGCGGAAGTGCTTAATGGAATGTCTTACCAATTTTTGGATTGGAATATGAAAGAAATTGGTTCGGGGTCGGTAACAGATGGAAAACTAATCATTCCTTCCGATTTGCCAATCACAATTATTAAATTGAAACGTTAATCGCCAATATCCAATTCATTCTACGGCCTTCATACTTGAGGGCCGTAGGATGACCCCAGTTCAATCACAAAGTATGTATGATTTTTTAATTTTAACTGAGCCTCCAGATGGCTGTCAACCGCATGAACTTGCGCGTACTCTTTCCTGGAATTATTCCATCTTTAATTTACTGGCCATGTTGACGGCTGCGTTGGTGTCGAAACGTGTAGGTGTAAATTTAACGGATCAGAAGGGAGATGAAGGGCAGGAAAGTTATTTGATACCGCAAAAAGCGTTGATGGAGTTTATGAATGATTTCCCTTGATGATTTCCAGCCGGAATACACGTATAACGAATCCCTTAAACTTTACGGACGGGTCATGCGCGATAACGGCACCGGGTATCACTCCTTTGTTCCCCCCGGCACCGTGGTGCATCCCACCCGCGAAAATCTGCGTTTTGCCCAGCAGCTTTTGCATCGGAACGAACCGGATTCTTCATTCCGTGCCTGCGAGGTGATTGCTGCCGTCCTCCGGGAACAACAGGGCGACCCCACCCACGACGCCTACGGGGTTTGGCCTTGGTTTGTCGAAGAAAACTGCGATCAAATGGCTCCTCCGGATAAAAACTGGGCGGCTTTTAACGGCGCTTTTTTGCTCACCATGCTTTGCCGACATGCGGATCAGATTCCTCCGACCCTGCAAAAAGAGATGGAAGACGCCACTCGCCAAGCCTGCTACTCCATTTTCCGTCGCAATGTCGGTCCGGATTACACCAATATTGCCTTAATGACCGCTGCGGTTACCCTTTGTTTTGGCGAAAAGTTTCAACACCCCATCTTTTTTGAATTTGGCAAAACCCTGCTGGAAAAATTCCGACGCTTCACCTGGCAACAGGGAAGTTTTGCGGAATACAACTCTCCCACATACACCATGGTTGCTCTGGAGGAGATCGAACGCATCCTCATGCTGGTAAAAGATACCGCCTCACGGGAAATTGCGGAAGAATTGCGTTTTCATGCCTGGGACCTTATTTCCAATCACTACCATCCGGCCACCGGACAATGGGCAGGCCCGCATCTCCGCTCCTATTCCGACACCCTGACCAAGGGCAAAGTGGGGCAACTGTCCGCCTACACCGGTCAAACCCTCCACTGGTACGGGAAACCCGGGGAAACCGAAAAGCTTTCGGCGCCCCCCGATGCCCTGTTTCGGGAAGTCGATCTCCGTCCCTGTCCCGAAGTTTTTATCCACCGTTTTCAAACCTTGGAAAAACCGGGCCAGACCCGCGTGACCCCTTTTACCCAGGCCCGACCGAACCGGGGTGCTTTTATCGGCAGCACCTGGATGAGCGAACGGGCCTGTCTCTCTACCGTGAATCTGTGTACCACATGGACCCAAACCTATGGAAACATTGGGTATTGGGTGGACGACGATGCGCTGTACAGCATGCGTTTGCGTATGCTCAATGGCGAACGGGACTTCAGCTCCTTTACCCTTACCCAGGCCCAGGCCGACAATGCAGTACTCAGTCTACTCCGACCGGTCAAGGGACTCGGCAATTGGCATCCCTTACTCGATGTACCCGCAGACGGTGTCTTCACCACCACGGATTTACGTTTGTCACTGGAAATCAGGGGTCCGGATTTGGCCGTAATAGAAGAGACGAGGGATTATGTCGTCCTGCGCGGGGGAAACCATCTGATCGAGTTGCATTTAGGTCCTGCGACTTTTATGGGTCTTCCCGGGAGCTGGTCTTGCCAGCAAAAGGAAGGAAAACTGTGTCTGCAATGCGTACTGCTACCGGGCACGGTGGAAACTCGTTGGGAAGAGAGCCTCACAAACAGCGGTATGGGGCTGGCTTTCGCGCTGGACTCTCAGTCAAAAATTTCCGCCCCAACCTGGACCCCGGACGATCAGAATTGGCAAGCTGCATGGAAACTGGGGGACACCTCTCTCGCCGTCAGTCAGCCGCCGAATACTAAAAGTTGGTGAACCCCGCTGAGTTGCCCTTCCCATTCCGTTCGCCCCGCAAGCGGGACTCCGGGTGCAATTAAACTAAAAGGTGCCCACTCATTTTCCGCTTTTAACCCCAAAAACCCCACAGAGATCAGGAAGTTTGAGGAAAAGGGGTCAGGAGTTGCATTTAGTCAAAATTACTCTTGACCAGATCCAATACCGATCTACCCAAATGGCTGGTACGAAAAAAATTGTTAAAGAGCTGGGGGATCACCGAAAGAGATGAAAATGCTCCTTCAACGTATCAGACAAAAATTGAACGCGTAATGAGATTTAAAGAAGATCCCAATGCAGGTCGTAGAGGAGAATTCGAGGAACAGGTGAAACGAGGCTGGCCCTTTCACCTGTCCGGCTAGCATGGAAGACACGGCGGGACGCCGTTAGTTCGGAAACTTCGGAGGGACTGCGTCCCGCTGTCCGGCATGCTGGTGATGACGGCGGGACGCTGGCTTCCCATTTTCGGAGGGACTGCGTCTCGCTGTCCGGCATGCTGGTTGCGGGGATGCCCCGGTCCGAAGACGTTACTCTTCCTTGGTGATTTTCAAGTCCCGTATTTCGACGGTGGTGGAATTATTGAAATTGGGCATATCGGTGAGCAATAAGAGTTCATGTCCTTTAGAAGCATCCACTTTCATATCTATAGTTATCAGGGTGCCATCGGCTTTGAGAGCAAATTTTTCAATTTCGCCTACGCGCTGTTCGTCTTTTTTCATTACTGAAATGAATGCGTCGGCTTTACTGCCTCCCCAGGGACGGGATTTGGCGGTGAATTGAATACGGTAGAGTCCGGATTCTGGAACCACAAAGGCGAGGGCACCCTGTTTTTTAAAGTTCTGGGTGTTGCCGCCCCAGGGGCCAAGGGTTCCCATTTGAAGTACGCCATTTTTTAGATTGGCGCTGGGGTGTCCGCCTTGAGTATGATCTTTTGCGGTCCAGCGGGTTCCACCCCAGATCATGGGTTCGTAGTTGCCGGGCATCTTGGAGTCGTTGGGGTAGAGGCGATCCACCCGCCACATGGGTTGATCGCCGTTCATGGCGGGGTTTCCTTTGCTGGTTCCGCGTTCGTCTCCTTGCCATGCCTCCGGTAAAGAAAAGACTTGGGCCCCATCTTCGCCCGTGCTGACAAAGCCGAGGTATTTGCGGTCTAAGGGCTCAAGCGCATCATAGAGGGGTTGTCCACTGCCTGCCTGGGTATACAGAATTACGGGCCGCCCGGTATGGGAGAGGGTAAGGGTTTTGCCATCCCATTTTACGGGGTTCCCCTGAATGTCTTCTGCGGTTAATCCCTGGATAGGCAACTCTAAGGTCACATCCCCTTGGGCATTTTTATCGGCGTAGGCAATCATCACCCCACGGTTATTTCGGTTGTCGGTGAAGACTGCAAAGTTGACCCCTGAAGGTCGCACCAATCCAATTTGATCACTGAGTCCAATATGGTGGATCAGCGTGTTCCATCCGCCGACCAGAGCGGTGGGATAGGAGTACCAGTCCCAGATCATATTGCCGGGACCTGAATAATCCCAGAAGCTCATACCATGTTGTCCGTACTGTAAATGGAACATCACGAATTTATCATGGCCGGTAGCGGTCATCTCGGATACCGAATTCATGATGGCATGGGTGCTTTGCACAGAGGTTAAGCTAGTGCTGGCAATGGGTTGATCGACCAAGGTATTGGTGAAGGCCCAGCCTTCGGTTAGCCATACTTCCATGTGGTCACCTTTGGCATCATTGAGCATTTGTTGCATCCGTCCCATCAACTGGGCATCGCCAATCCATCCGGAGTGGTAATCGTGCCAGGACCAGATATCCATGTCTTCAAGTTGTTTACTTTTGAGTATTCCCCAATTCACCGAACTGGGATTGGTGTAGACATTATTGATGGATACCTTTGCTTCGGGATCCAGTTGTTTAATCAGCCGAGCGGTGCGAATGTTAAATTTAACGTACTCGTCTTTGAATCCATTTTTCCATTTGTCGTGACCGGGTTCATTCGCAATTTGTAAGACCACGGGTTTGCCTCGAAAGTTTTCTACGGCGGCGGTCACAAAACGGTCCCAGGCGGTGACCACAGTTAAATCTTCCCAACGTGGATCATCTGCTGGCCAGCGCATATCGCGGGGCAGGGGATGGTCTTTGTCCATGATCCATTCTGGCCAACCGTAAAGCACCACATGATTGGAGATACCGCGGTCCCAGGCTTCCTGTTGTTTATCCATCGACCAATCAAATTTACCCTCTTCCGGTTCGTAGGCGTGCCATTTGTTGTTGGCCCACCAACGGGTCCAACCGAAACCAATGCGTTGCATACGGTCTAGGCATTCCACCCCGCCAGCAAAAGATCCACCAAAGCGCTCGTTGTAATTGGGAGTGGTGGCGGCTTTTTCGTAGGGGAGAGAACAAAGTGGAATGTCGGAAGAATCGATACGGTTTCCATCCCTATCCAACGCACTCACTCGGGCCAGCACGGTACCGGTGGCACTCAGCGGCATGGATATCGGAATCTTGACGGTTTCGCCCGCCTTTAACCTGATTTTTTTGTCAATGGGGGCCGCATGCGCCATCACGCCTTCGTAGTCCATGAGTTGCCAGCGGACCGTAATTTCTTTTTCCGTATTAGTCGGATTAGAAATGAAACCATCCAAGGTCGCGGTGGCGTCCTTTTTATACATATTTCCGGCTGCGCCGCGATAGCCAGGTAAATTGGTGGGCGTCGCCACCACTTCGATTTGCGAGCGGGGAATATAGTCATCGCTGCCTTGAGTGCCTTTCACCACCGTTACCCCGTCTACCTGGACCGCTGGACGTTTATCGGAAGCACCAATGAACACTCCATAATTGGGAAGCGTCCAAACCCTAAACGGCTTTACGTCTGCTTTATAGGTGACCGAGATGCGTTTCCATTCGGTGGTGAGATCGAAAGCTTTGGTCGCGCCTTTGGTCCAAATGCGTCCGGCATTTTTAGCGGCTTCTCGACCCATGGGTGGCATGCCAATACTGACTCGACTTTCCCCTTCAACAGATCGAGCCCACATGCTGATGGTATAGTCGGCATCGCGTTCCATGGGAATGGGTGCACTCAAGCTCCAGCCTTTACTTATCTGATAGGCGTACTGCCCGACTTTACCGCCTACCACAATTTCTTTGCCATTATGGTCATGCCAGTAAAGCATGCCCCCTTCGAAGCTGCCGTTGCGAACCAAGTTTTCGGCTGCGGGCAGGAGGGTGCCGGTGAGAAGTAGCAGGGATGTAAGAAGTCTTATGCGCATAAGATTATTCTTTTATAGTGTGGGTAAGGAGAAGGTATCCCCGGTTTTAGTCATCCAGTCTACCAGAAGACCTTGTAGACGTTTGCGTTCATTCCAAAACGCGGAATTATGGGCCAAGTTGGCCTGTTCATACGGATCTTCATTCAAGTTGAACATCATCCAGGGTTGTCCTTCCAATACGATATATTTCCAGCCATCCCGGGTGACCACCCCGCGCCAGGGTCGGTCGATGCTGTAGCCGTGACAGGTGGGGGTGACCAATTGAAGGAAGGCGGATTCCGGATAGGGTTCGGCGGGTTGTTGCTTGAGACGCAGGCCCGAATAATCGGTTCCCATCATCCATTCCGGCACCTCGATACCGCAAAGTCCCAAGGAGGTCGGGGCGTAGTCCACATGGTTCATGGGAATGTTGTGACCCCCGACGCCATGTTCGTAAAAAGGCACCCCGCCAGTTATGATGCAGGGGACGCGGATGGACTCTTCCCAGGGCGAGGTCTTGAGGAACTGTCCATGGGAGCCGTGCATATCGCCGTGGTCTGAGAAAAAGATGATCCAGGTATCTTCGGTGAGACCCGCTTCATCAATGGCCGCCCGAATCCGACCAATATTCCAATCCCAATTCTCGATCATGGCATAGTAACCGGCTAAATCCTTGCGGGCGCGCTGGGTCACCCGGGGAATGTCGGGCACATTGGGACGCAGTTCGAGTTCGGCAGGATTGTGCATGCCCATAAATTTTTCTGGGGCTGCATAGGGATTGTGTGGGGGCTGTACGGAGAGCACCGAGAAGAAGGGGGTGCCGGCATCGGCCTTTTTGTTTAAATCCTCGATAAACAGATCGGTCAGGGCATCGGTTTCGTAGCCAGGGAGTTTGGTGTGAAAGGCATCCTCGCCTTCTCCACCGTGGACCCAGCAATCCCACTGACTGTTATTATTCTCAAAACCCACCCAAGTTTTGAATCCACCGCGCCGTTCGGGGGGAATGATGTGGTGGGCCCCTCGCCCTTCGCCCTCGTGGAATCCGTCAATATGCCATTTTCCAAAATAGGCGGTGTCATAACCCGCCTCATTAAAGGCGGTGGCGACGGTGGGTAAAGCCGGATCCAATTGCACTTCGTGGCCGTGAACCGCTTTGTGCGGATAGAGTCCGGAAAGCAAAGAACCGCGGAAAGGGCAACAGAGTGGACAGCCGCCCACCGCCTGGGTAAATTCAATTCCCTCCACGGCCATACGGTCCATATTCGGGGTATGTAAATTGGGGTCGCCACGATGACTTTGGGCCTGAGCTCGATGTTGGTCGCCGAAAATCCAGATGATGTTTTTGGGAGTCTTTTTTGTTTTCATAGGTGTGTCGATAACGGAAGGATATATAAGAAATTAATCACTGTGACCTTGCATCTACTTCTATGCATCTTATGGCGTGGGCATGTCAACTATTCACGCAACTCCACTTACGATCACCCCGAAGTTTAACCTAAAACCCAAGTCATTGAAACACAGCTGGTCTGGGGTCGTCAATATTGATCAATTTAAGTGGTTGAGTTGGTCGGCGGTACATGAAGCCTTGGAAATGGCGAGGGACGAGATTGGAGCTCACACCGTTCGGGCGGTGGGCATGTACGGATTTGGCAACCGGGTGTTCGATAAAGATCCGCGGGGATTTAAGAATCCTGCTTACCAAGGGAAGCGCAGTAATTTTTCTATGCTCAATACCTATTTTGATGGCTGTATTGACCGAGGCGTAACCCCGATGTTTACCACCTGTTTCACCCCGGAAGTGATGGCCTCTGGCGATAAATTGGTTTTCGATGGCTCCGGCAATGTGACCGCCCCTAAAAATTTGGATCAGTGGGAAGAATTTGTAGAATTATCCGTACGCGAAGCCGCCCAACGCTACGGACGTAAACGCATGCGAGAATGGTTGTTTGAAACCTGGAACGAATCCAACCTTGAAGGCGGCTTTTGGGTGGGCGGACAGGAATTGTGGTTGGAGCTTTGGAAGCGCTCCGTACGTGCCATCAAAAAGGTGGATAAAGATTTCCGGGTAGGGGGGCCCAGTACCGCCCGCGGGGGCTGGGTAGGGGACCTGTTGGATTACGGCAATGCCAATGACTGTCTACCCGACTTTATTATTACCCATTGTTATAACAATGATTCCGAAGGCGATACGGCACTTTCTCCATTTGATGGACCGCAATCAGATAAAATCAGTAAGTCCCCCAATTTTGCTGCTGGGGTGATTCGCGGGGTAAAATCGATTTGCGACAGCAAAAACTACGCCGGTGAAATCCATTGGAACGAGTGGGGCAGTTCGTGGTTCCCTTGCGATGCCAACCGTGAATCCGAAAACGAAGCAGCTTTTATTGTCAAAACCATGGCCGAAGTTCATGATCAAGCCGATGTGTTTGCCTACTGGAATCTGTCGGACATTTACAATCAGGTGGGCTACGGCCGTGAAACCTTCCATGGCAATTACGGGATGTTGAACCAACAAAATATTCGCAAACCCAACTACCATGCGCATCAACTATTGTGTCGTTTGAAAGATCAGAAATTTGAGGCTGTCGTGGAAGGCGGAAGCGAATTGAGCAATGTGCTCTGTGCAGGCAACGAAGAAACCCGTCAAATGATGCTCTATCATTATCAGGGTCCCGAAGGCAAAACTCCCGAAGCCAAACGGATCACAGTTGAAGTGGATGCCGCGTCACCCTTTTTCCGACCCAAACTATTTCGAGTCACCGAAAACGAGAACAACGCAATCAAACGTTGGGAAAACGCGGGCAGCGAACCCTATATGACGCCAGCCGATAGCAAACGTTGGAAAGACAGTTCTGCCTTACAGGAAACGCCTTTGTCAGCGCTGACCATTGAAGAGAGCGAAGGCACCCGCAAGATCAGCTTTGATATGGAAGGCCGCGGCGTCGCATTACTCGAATGGCATGTAGAGCCTTTTACAGAACCCATGCGGATGTAACGCAGGCTTTTTGCCTGCGGGTAAACAGACATTCTGTCTGTACCCTCTTATATTAGGCCCATGAAAAGTTTACTTTAATCGGCGACTCCATAAGAATGGGGTTATCAATCCACCGCGCAATCTGACCTCCGCCAAAATCATCCTTGCCAGCATCCTGTTACCGGATGGGGTGCATTAAAGCCATGAAGATTCCGTCTATCTTGGACGCAAAGTAGCTGCGTTTACTCGTGAACGATTGTACTAACGATTATACGAATGGAGCGCGGGCACACTTGTCCGCAGAAGCCTGGGTAATCGGCGGATTTATATGAAGTTAATTGCTATAAATTTCAACTTGCACGAATGCAGTGCATACGGGTATAGTTTAGTTATGAAAAATATCACCCTAAGAGCAGAAGAGGAAAAGATTGAAATGGCGCGGAAAATTGCCGCCGAACGAAAAACGTCACTCAATCAATTATTTCGTGAGTGGCTGGATACGTTGGACCGTCATGAAAAAACCGGCGAGAATTTCCTAAATTTCATCAAAGAATCGGAAGGGACCTATGAAGTGGGAAATAAAAAGTTTACCCGGGATGAAATGAATGAGCGCTAAGGTATTTTTTGATACCAATATTTTGGTATATTGCTTTGATGTTTCTGATCCGGAGAAGAGAGCAATAGCTCTTTCAATGGTTTCCACTCATTTGGATCAGCATACCGGGATTATTTCCTGGCAGGTGGTACAGGAATTTTACAATGTGGCATTACATAAATTCAAAAATCCATTGTCACCCGAACAAGTGGCTTGTTTTTCCCGTGAATTTTTAATGCCGATGTGTTTGGTTTATCCGACCGAAGGCGTTTGGAAGCAAGCTTTACAAATTCATCAACAAACCCAATACCGGTTTTATGACAGTTTGATTGTGTCCGCCGGATTGGTGTCGGGCGCGGAAATCCTGTACTCAGAGGATTTGCAATCAGGAAGGGTGATAGATGGTTTGAAAATTATGAATCCTTTTGAGTGAAAGTGACGGAGTTCTTTTTTGCGCTTGTTTATTTAACCATGATCATACTAAGAGTTTTGCATGCAAACTTTTAAAACGGTTCTGGTGGGATGTGGCGGTATTTCGAATGCCTGGTTGAAAGTGGTCACTAAACATCCTGGAATTTCCTTGGTGGGGTTGGTGGATTTGAATCAGGACACCGCCTTGGCTAAAGCGGCTGAATATGAGTTGGATGCCCAGCTTGTGTTTACGGATTTAGCGGGGTGTCTGAAGCAAACAGGGGCTGAATTGGTGTTCGATTGTACGGTGCCGCCTGCACATTGTCAGGTGGTGCTCATTGCGATTGACGCGGGTTGTCATGTGTTAGGCGAGAAACCCTTGGCGGAGTCGATGGTGGATGCGAAACGCATGGTGGATACGGTTGAAAAGGCGGGAGTGACCTACGGGGTAATGCAAAACCGGCGTTGGCAACCGGAGGGGATCAACCGGGTTAAAGCAGTGCTGGGAAGTGGTGCCATCGGCACGCCGCACACCTTACACAGCGATTTTTTTATTGGCGCGCATTTCGGGGGATTTCGGGATCAAATGAAGCATGTGTTGTTGTTGGATATGGCGATTCATTCGTTTGATCAGGCACGTTATTTGATCGATGCTCTGCCGGAAAAAGTCTGGGCCAGTGATTGGAATCCGCCCGGCTCCTGGTATGGGGATGGTGCATCGGCCGTAGCCTTTTTTGAACACGCGGGTGGGGTGCGGAGCAGTTATCGGGGAAGTTGGTGTGCCGAAGGCTTGCCGACCAGTTGGCAGTGTCGCTGGCGCATTATTGGCGATCAGGGAACGCTGTTGTGGGACGGTGAAGATGGCATTACCGCTGAGAGGGTTGAGGGGGCAGAGGGATTTATCCGTAAAACAGTGCCGGTGGAAATTCCCGCACCAGACGCGAATGCAAAGGTCGGGCACGAGGCGGCGATCCATGATTTCATCACCCATCTTCAACAGGGAACTCCTCCGGCCACCCCCGGCTGTGATAATATCCACAGCTTGGCCATGGTGCTGGCGGCGGTCGCATCCGCGGAGAGTGGGCAAACGGTTGCGCTTTGATTATTTTTCAAGATGCGGAGTGAATGATCTGCGGTTTGACAGTGATCGACTTGAAAATAAATCAACAGACCCTGAACGGGGGAACTCTGCACTCACATCCGTTTTTTGATCTCGGCGGAAACAAACTCCCCGGTCTGAATCATGCCGGCGGGGGAGGGATGGGTGAGGTCCGTGGTGAGGCCGGTACGGGGATCAAGGGCCTGTTTGCCGTCGATGAAATGGATGTTAGGCTGGTTGAGTGCTTTGACTTCTGTTTCCACCAATTCACGGAACGCTCGCGCGCGGCCTTGGAAGTCATTTTGGATGTCGTTGTGACAGGGGAAGACTCCTACAAAGAAAATGGGTTTGTCGGCATGGGCGATACTAAATTTATGAATGAGATTTCGAATGTTGGCCTCGGCGGTTTCTGGATCGAGTTCCAACATGTTGATACCACTTTCGATGACCGCAAAATTAAAATCATTTCGGGCGCAGAGGTAGTCGGTCATTTCTGGTTCGCAATGACAGCCTCCGCCGAAGCCGAGGTTAATCAAATCTGCATCTAGATTCCTCGCAGAGATTCCGGCCCAACTTTCCCGAGAAGACAAGCTGCCGGAACCTTGAGTGATCGAGGAGCCGTAATGCAAGACCCGTCGGCTGGGAATATCGCCAGGCTCCGGGGCTGAAAAATCGCCCTCCAGCTTAATCCCGCAGATCGCAGAATGGGTCGGCAAAAGCACTCTTACCAATTTGGGATTGAAAATTGGGTTATGAGAAACCTTGGCTAGATTTTCATGATTCGGTTGGCTGAATTCGAATTCGTTTTTACCCATGACCACAGGAACGTAGCTATGGCTAAAATCCCCAAACAGAATCTGCGCCAAGCCTCCGCCATGTTGGGTGGCACCGACATCACAGGCCTCGATATTAATTTTGAAGCTGGGGCTATTAAGCCGAAAACGCAGTTCACAGCCCGCACTATGAAAAGCGCGGGTTTTGGCGTTGTCATTCAGGGTTACCCGCAGGGTTTCCGGGATTCGGAGCAGGCTGTCGGGACCTGTTCCGAGGTGCGGAGCCACACTTTCAATATTGTGTAGGGTTATTTCTTTGGGCAAATGAAACATGCGGGTTATGCCTGTAATGATTTGAGGGATTGATCCAATAGCGCATAATCACCGGAGGCAATGGTGCTACCAAAGAGATTTATTTCCTCATCTCTATGATTGAAGATCCACGTGCCTTCGCGGGTGAGGTGGGGCAGGATGCCGACCTGCTCCATTGGGGTTTTTACCACAGTTTGTCCAGTGATTTCTGCCACGTGTTGGAGCAAAGCGGTATTCAAACTTTCGCTGACGCATGCCGCAAAGAAACAACGACCTTTACCGTGTTGTTTTTCGATGAGTGCGGGTGTGCCAGTGTCAAAGGTGGCCAACACCGTGCCTTCTCCTGTCAATTCCACATGTTCAGTGTCACGTAAATCTGTAAAGGTTTGACCTTTCCATTGAATTTCTGTTCCGGCTGTTTGATTAAAGGTATCACGGGCAACCGCGCCGGTGAGTTCTTTGAGTGGGCCGTAAAGGTGGCCATAGTATTTGCCCGAATCATCCTTATGGCAGGTTTTAGAGGTGATGACCAAGGTGCCACCTTCCGATACATAGTTTTTAAGTTTTTCGGCAAAGGCTTCAGTGCAAATGTGGTGATAAGGCAAGAAAATCAGTTTGTAATCGCTGAGATCATCTGCCGGATCGATCACATCCACCCCTAAACCAGAGCGCCAAATAGGAAGATACATCCTGATGAGGGCGTCCAAATAAGGCATGGCTTTGGGAAAGGTGAAGTGTGCCTCCGGATATTTGGCCTTCAGCTTCTGTGCCACCAACGCACGGTAGGATGTACGTGCGTGATCCGTTGCATTGGCCCCCCACGTAAGGGACGCACCAAAGAAAGCCACCGTTAAGCCTTTGCCATTCTGAGCTACCACGTCAAACCTTGTAAAATTCGTCAGTTGTGGGTGTTGTGATTCGGATGGTTTGGTGGTGCAACCTGATGCAAATATGACACTGCATACTGAAATGAATTGATATACTTTAAACATAGGTTTCCTGTTTTTGCTGACGGGGGTGAATTTATCGGTGTCGATTCTTCAACTTCTTTCGACTCGAATTTCGGGCCCCGCATTATGTCTCAATTTCATCCTCAAAAATAGCCGGTAACATATAATTCTTCGGAGCCTGACCTTCGCGTTGTCGTTCAAGCTCTTCAATGAAGACCCTTAACAAAGCCTCCATGTCGAACCCCAGCCGGGTCACAGGCACGAGAAACTCTTCTTGCCACGGAAAATTTGTATGGGTAAGAATCTCAAGATCATGAGGAACCGAAAGGCCAGCATCGATAATCCCTGACAGCGCAGGCAGGCAAAGGTTGTCGTTAAGCACCATCAGCGCTTCGGGCCGGGCTGTGCGACCAGCATCAAAAAGCAACCTCATGCTGTTTCGAGCCCATTTCACGTCATCGAGCCCGACGGCCTGTTGGAAATGGGTTGGACAGGCAATTCCCGCCTTCTCGAGTTCCGCCAGGAGCAAACATGTCTCGTTCCTCGGGTGTTGCAAGAGGCCTACGGACTTGAATCCTTTCTCGGTGAGATAGGAGACAGCTTTTGCCACGAAGCTCGCGTTGTCCATATCCACATGACCCATGGTTGGATGGGTGGGATCTGGTGTTCCCATGACAACGCGTGGAATTCCGGGCTTCTCCAGAACCTCCGTCCCTTTGACCCCAAACGGCGTGATGGGGAATATAATCCCGGCCAAACGGTCGTTTCTTACATCGTCGAGTAAAGTTTCGTAATCCTCACCAGGATCGTTCTTATGGATGCCGGTGTAGATCGTCAGTTTCAGTCCCTGCTCCTTGACAACACGTCGCGACACATCGCTGAGGTGTCCCCAAAAAAGGCCCCAGCCACTACTGTCTGGTTGGACGGGAAAGACCAATGCGAAATGACTGAGATGCGGTGGCTTAGGGGCTACATAGGTCCCCCGGTTACCTTTTGCCACAACGAATCCATCGCGTTCAAGACTCGCGAGGGCATCTTGTATCGTATTCGGCATGGCATCATAGAGCGATGCAAGTGCACGTCGCGTCGGCACTCGCGCTCCCGGTGCCAGTTCCCCCGAAACAATACGCTCGCGCAGCGAGTTTTCTATCATGAGTTTTTTAACCGGGGGCCTACCTATTATCGCCATGATTCCATCCTTTATCGTTTCTATGGGTTATTGAAAAATAGTAGGCACATTCTGCGAGAAAGAATTCAGACAGGTGGACCCGTGAGTAATCATAGTGGAGAATTGAACGCTCGATCAAGTCGAAACCAAGATCCTTGCCTGCCAGCGCTACGATGGCCGCCGCCGACAGAGGGTGTGTCACGGTGCGCCTTTCATACTCTTTACGCTCTCCAATGATTTCTCTCTTTCCGGACAACGCTACGCGCACGGCATCTGTTTGGGTCCGCTGAGGTTCCCATTCATATCCTTCCCGCCAGTTCGCGTAGGTGAAGGGGTCTTCGACTTCATTTTCAAAGCCCTTGTAGGTATCGATAAACCTGAGAGCCCTTTCTGCGTTCACGTTCAGTCCTGACTGGTATTGGGAGCGAATCTGTTCATCCGGCTCCATTTTAACCAACTGAGCCAGTGCCCCTTGCGCACCCACATAGATCCAGAGCAGGCTCGTTTCTATGTTAGGGAGGTACTCGAAGTCCGCCGGATATCCCTCTGAGCAGATGTCCAGACGCGTCCGTCCTGTATCTGCATGGAGCCCGTCACGCTCTCTCAGATAGCGTTCCAACCAAACGGTCTCCCCCGTGACATCGTACATGGCCCGCAGGATGAATAGATAATGCGAGCTCGCTCTGAACGGCTGCCCGTTTTTAAAGTCGCCCCGATGGTCTCCTTTGAAAGTGCCGTCGCATGGACATTGCCAGTTCCTCTCTTCCAGTGCGTCCGCCACTTCGCACATTTTGACCACCACCTGCTTTCGTTCTTTTTTATCAGGCAAACCGCTCATGGCATAGGCATGCAATCCATAGAACCACGGAAAGGTCTGGTCCTCAGAGCCCAGCGGGTAATGGCATTTTCCGTCCGTCCCCACCCCCCGGGCAATGAAGCCGGGGACATCCGAGACCGATGCCGTAAGGAGTAATCCCTTCGCGAGTCGTTTCGTTTTGTCTCGGTCTACGTTATTTCCACTTTGGCACGCACGCAGACAAAGGGTAGGCAGATAGAGACCGGTAAACATGGGGCCATTTTCGATGGGGCTCCACCATCCAATGGCATTCGGTCTTCCCTCGCGGCACTCTTCCGGTGTGGGGCGCGCGCCTTCATAGTCATGAATCAGGCCGTCATTGCCAATAAAGCGATGCCATAGCTCTGTATGGGCGGTCTCAATTGACTCTCCGATATTCTGTTTTTTCAATGTTATAGTCATCTGAATTTAAATCTCCGCAGCGGGATGAAGGTCACATGGATGGCAGTCTGCAATTTGGGATCATAGATTTAAAAAAAAAGGACTTGCACAAAACCTTACAATATGTATGTTATATAAAGTAACTGATGTTAAATGTAGCAATATTTGCATGATATGCAAGGTTGTTCCTACAAAAAAAGACCTGCACGGTCTAATTACGAAACCTCATAGAAATTATTTAAAGAAATATCAAAATCAGGAGAACAAAAATGAAGAACTTCACTGCCGAATGGAAATTTCCAACCAATAACTACGCAAAGGAGCAAACCATGACGAATCAGCCTGTATATTCACATCATACCAGCCAATGGTTCGCTGGGGCGCTCATAGCTACCTTAATTGGACTGGCTCAAGTGGGGTCGGCTGCTGTGGTTGCTTTTAGCTCGTATACGGTGAATGGGAGCGACGAACTTACTGGGTTCACTGTGGGTTCGGGCACTTATACGGATCTCAACGCAGCTCAAAGTGCTAGCGGAGAGTATCATGCGGCCCCAACACAGTCACCAACCGGAAGCGTGGCGGAGACTGGAGGTAATTTCACGAATTTTTGGAAAGCTGGGTCAACAGAGGTTCAGGGCTTTGGGTCAATTTCGAATTTGAATCCTTATGATGGTGCCCTTAATGCGGGCCGTTCAGACGGCATTTTGAACGGCGGATTTCTGGAGATATATTTCGGAGCAAGTTTAGAGGGTCGCAGTGGCGCTGGAAACGATATATTTTTGATGGATCTTTCCGGCGACGATGCGATCACGGTGGAGGCGATAGACGGCTCGGGAGATGTGGTTGGAGATCAATCGATTTCTATACTCTCCACTACGTGGGGCGGTAGCTCATCAACGAACCAGTTTTATCATGAGTTAAACGCGAATATTCAGCCTAATTCTCCACCTTTCTGGAGTGTTGAAGGTGTCGCTTTCGATGTAGAGGATTTCTTCTCTGGACCTGCAGGGCAAATTCAGGGTATCCGTATAACCGGTACTGCCGGGGTCGATTTGACAACCGCAGGTTTCACCACGGCAGCTGTCGTGCCGGAAGCGTCGTCTCTTACCCTCCTGCTGACTAGCTTATTTCTTTGCGTTTTAGGATTCCGTCGTCGGCATCAGTAGGCCTAAGGATATGGGCATATCGCCATGCCTTTTGGAACATTCTTAGCAAATACAACCCGTGGCTTATCTTCTGGAAGAGTGACTCGGGTTTTCGTTTTTACCTGCTAACGGCGGAAGTAGGCCTCAGGGAACTCTAAGTTAAAAATGAGTGAAGCAATTCAGGCCTGTATGCTCTTGTGTCGAAATCTGGGCGGTCCCGATCCCAAAAGAGAAGAAGTGTGGATCTCCAAGGATCACCCGATCAGTTATTCACCGCAATAGGTGAAGGCTTACATCGATAACAGGTAGCACTTTGTGAGGATGAATTATCAAAAATAAGTCTTGAACTGACACTTGCATTATGTATGTTATATAAAGTAACTAAAAGTAAATATAACATCATTTGTCTGTTACCCAAGTCAGGTCTTAAAGAAAGATTTGCCCTTGGATGAGTTACTTCATTGTAAATAAATTAGCTGACGAGAAACCTATGGAAGCAATGCCAATTACAACACACTCCTCCACCTCAGCTATACGCCGTCGTTGGGCGTTTTGTGGCGGTGGATGCATATTCGTCGACCGATTGGTAACGCCATCCATCGCACTGGCGAAGCGCCGGCAGGTTCGGAAAGGGTTTACCCTTATAGAATTGTTGGTCGTGATTGCGATCATTGCGATGTTGATGGCGATCATCGTGCCGTCGCTGAACCGGGTACTACGGAAAGCGAAAACCGTCCGCTGCGCTTCGCGCTTGCAGCAGTTGGGGGTTGCACACACCCTTTATCAAACCGAGCACGATGGATATTTGGCTCATTCTGTTTCCTCAGACCCCCCTCAGAACAACGATATCTATTTTGCCTGGGCTGATAAACTCGCGCCCTACGTCGGGTTTACGGGTAGCAGCAATTACCCTTTTCAGGCCTATGCAAAACCTTCGACTCGGGGACAAAATAATAACGTTTTCACCTGTCCAGAACAGCCCAAAGGAAATCTAGGGGGACTCGGCTCCTCATTCAGCGTAAATGCCCACCTCGGTGATGTAAAAAATGGTCGATGCTACTACCCTGCTTACCGTATCTGGAAGTTCGCAGAGCCGTCCCGAAAGGCATTTCTTTTCGATGGTATCGGCTACCGGGTACGCACAAGCGAATTTTATTGGGGCCCTGGCCTCACCGGCATTCAACTTCGCCATGATGGGCGGGCCAATTTCCTTATGCTCGACGGTCATGTAACCACCGTCGAAAGCTCACAGGTACCCTATGCTGCCAATTCCGTTTTGGCAGCCCAATGGCTGAGCTCGCTTCAACCTGGCCCTCCGGCACTATAGGCTGAACACAGTCATCTATAAAAATTAAGTACTATGACACTCGCGAGTGAATCCGAAAACACCAATGAAATTTTTTAGGAAGCGCACCTAGGCACTTTAAAACAAGGGGAAATCTATATAATGAAATTTGTCTACAACCGAGGTCTTCGTTTTTTTGTTGCAGTCAGTGCCGCATTTCTCATCCTGTCGGGGCCTGTGGCTGGTGCCCAAGATCTGGACCGCCATGCCTTTTTTGCCGTACCGGACTTTCAGGAGCTACCCCCTGACATTGAGGTGGTTTCTGAAATAACGGAGGAGGGTATTAAAATTACCGAGCTGTATTTTACCGGAGCGCCATTTAATGGGGCTCCAACCCGAATTTACGGCTTCTACTGCCGTCCCGAAGCAGCAGGCATCTATCCCAGCGTTCTTGAAATTCACGGATCTGGGGGCTGGAACAGTCGTTTGAAACCCGATGTGGGTATTGATTACGCCAAGAACGGTTTTGCCTGTTTTGTTATGGACTGGGCTGGACCCAGTGAAAAACGGAATAAAGAGGGTTGGCGCTATTCCGAGTTTGATGCACCCGGCAATATGGCTCGGTCTATGGAAGACAAGATTGCTTATCCACCGCATGGTTGGGAGTCTTTTGGGCGCGAAGTCGATGGCATACGCAACGGCGTATTATTTGCCCGTCGCGCGACGATGTTCCTGCAAAGTCGGCCCGAGGTGAATGCTGAGCAGCTCTGCGTGTCTGGCATGTCCGCCGGGGCGCACCTGACCCTATTGCTGCTGGGAGTTGAACCCGCCTACCGCGCCGCGGCAGTGAAGTATGGCACGGGGTTTATTGATGACATACGGTTCGGCGGCTACTTTGGAAAAATCCTGATGACCGATCGTGATCAACAGGAAGAGTGGCTGGCCGCCTTCGATCCTAAGCATGGCCTGCACGACTATCGCAGCGATACACTGATTCTTTCTGGTACCGATGATCTTTTTTTCTGGATGCCGGCAGTTTTGCAGACCTCTCGATCTGTACCCACAGATAATCGCTTAATCATGCGCCCGAACGATAACCACAGCCAAGTCAGCAATACGGAGATCCCCCAAGCCTGGTTTCGAGCTGTCCTCGGTCAGACCCCGGCCTGGCCGACGATTAAACCGTTGACGGCCTCGGTCATGGACGGCCAGCTGACCCTCAAGACAAAAGCAGAAGCAACCCCCGGAATCGATCACGTCAAGATAATCTATAAACGCCAACCCGTCGAAATATTTTATTGGGGGCCCAAACCTAACAATCCGGAGAAGAGCGCTAAATGGATGGTGGAGGACGCGGGGGAAGATGGTGGCATCTGGAGCATCACCCTGCCAGCACCGGAGGACGGCGAGCAGCTTGTTGCTTATGCCACCGCCTACGACAAACTCGGACGGGAGGTTTCCAGTGATACTTTTGAACTTCCGGATTACCCTGCGTGGCGCGGAAATACTTTTCAACCATGGGAGCTCGAGGTTAAGGCCACGGACTACACCCGCTTTGAACTAACCGATCCTTCCCGTATCGGAGAGGTTCGTACCGCCGGTAACTTGTCCGGCATTAAGAGGGGTGTCAATGGCCACAGGGTCACGGGCTGGTTTGAATACGACATTACGGTTCCACACAGCGGCTGGTATGAGCTCATTGTTCCATACGGGGGCAGCATGGAGTATTTTGTAGGCGACGAATACACATATAATGTGCGTGACGAAAAAGTCGGTAATTTCTATCTCGATAAGAGGCGCCACACCATCCGTCTTCAACGTTACCATTATACGGGTTTGAGTGCGGTTGAGAGCTTTACCTTGCGTGCCGTGCCTCCTGAAAACCTTGCAGGCCATTTACGCATCACCCCGACAGACGATCGAAAGGTACGCCGTATGGGTGAGGACATGCAATTGCGTGTGCAGAGTGGTCGTTTGCCAGCTTCTGCACAATTAGAACTCGAACTTTTGGTCGATGGCGAAGCTGTAGATTCCAAGACGATCACGCTGACGGACTGGCCAAGTGATGATATTCAGACGGTCAGCCTGGCTTGTTCTCGTCCGGGTAAGGGGCGGGTTCAGTTTCGACTCAACGGGCAGAATGTAGCATCCCGGGATGTTCCTCCCATTCGTTTCGACATTATGGATACCACACTACAACCTGCAACTGGAGGGCCTCTCAAACGAACGCTCATCCAGGAAATTGACTGCGCCGTTGTAGTGCCCGATTACGCCAAAGGGGAGACTCAGGTGGTACCAAAACCCTTCGGTGCGTACCGTGAATCGGGGGCCGTTGGGTGGTTGGCTCATATGAATGCGGATGACCCTACTTGGTTCGCCTACACCATCACCGTTCCAGAGAAGCAGGTGCCCTATATCATCGAAGTGGACTATCCGGACGATTCCTTCCGCACATTCTGTATCGCGATCCGCGAAGCCGGACCGGGGGCTTATCCCAGTACGGCCGGGGTGGATTCGGGAGGTGAATGGTCGCTAAGTAATGAGATGCAGACGGAAAGCATTCTTTACTGGCCCCGCTCTAATGATTTGCGGGTGGTCCTTATTCCCGCGCATGACGGACGGCGTGCGGCAGCTTCCCGAATCCGGGTCTACAAGGTCGATGGTGAATTACCGCTATTGCCGACCCCAAAAAAAGGAGGACGTCACTTCGCCAACTGGTACGAGGAAGGCTCAAATTTCCGGCCCATGTTCGGGGGGGCAAAAAATAACCAACCCTCCGAGGTCAATGATATGGCATTGGCGGACCGCTGGGCGAGAACCATGCGCTACATGGGGGGAGATACCCTCTGGATGACCATGGTTGTCTACCAGTTTGGTCTCTATCCCAGCCGCTACAACGTCAACTTCAACGGGCCATACACAGATGATATGGTGGGTAAGGTTCTGCTGGCCTGCGAACGTTATGGTATGGATTTTATTGGTGAGTTCCATCCTGAAGCGAATGAGTTAAATTGGCCAAAGAATGCCGACGTAAACCGTCTGCACTTGGCGATAAATCGTAATGGCGAATTCAGATCGAAGAACACCGAACCTATCTACAATCCGCTTTGGCCGGCTAATCGGGAGTGGTATTTGGGAATGATTGGAGAGTTTGTCGATAAATACGCGGAATCCCCGGCACTTCGCGGTGTTGATCTCCGCACCATGACTTGGTGCAATCCGGGCCTCAGCAACTTTCACAACATAGAGTGGGGGTACGACGACTATACCATCCGCCGTTTTGTCAACGACACCGGTATCCAAATTCCAGTTGATCCTGGAAGTCGCTCGCGTTTCCGGGAGCGATATGACTGGTTGATGGTGAACGCGCGTGAGGCTTGGATAGACTGGCGCTGTGAACAGATTGCCGAGATCTACCGCGAGGCTGTGGCCCGTGTGCGGCAGGCTCGCCCCGACCTCGTGGTGGTAACGGGACTCACGGATACGGGGGACACGAAGGAAGCCGGTCTGGATCCAAAGTTATTGGCCCCAATCGAGGGTCTGGTCCTTCATGATGCAACGGTTTACGGGCGGCAAAAAGCAAACGAATTGGATAACCAAAAACGGCGGGACAGGTTGATCGATCCGGTTTTCCTGAAAAGGGGCATGCCTGATCCGGGCCAGAGAATGGCCTACCGACATGGTTCCATTTATTTTGAGGCGCCCGGCATGGTGTTGCCACCGGAGGACCTGGGGTTCCCGGCGAACACGCCGCGTAGTTATATGAGTGGTGTTGTCAATCCAGCTGGGCGTCACGCGTTAGAGCGTTGGGCCGTCACGCTTGCGGAAACGGATACCCACTTTCTTGCCGATGGTGGGAATGCCTATACCATCGGCCGTCCCATTCTCCGTGAATTTCTCGCCGAATACCGAAACCTTCCGGCACTTCCTTTTACGTCACATCCGGGCGCCACGGACCCTGTAGCCGTGTGGTACCGTGAACTTCTGGATGATCCAAACTTTCAGGATGGTCTGTATGCCTACGCGGTAAATAGGGAACGGTATCCGGTGAACCTTGCGGTGAAACTGAAAGGAGCAGAGGCCGTGGTCCGTCTGTCAAACGGCAGCGCCATGCCTGCGCCCGGAGGGAGTCTTGAATTGATCTTAAAGCCCTACGAGTTGATTGCGTTCCGGGCGACGCCAGACACCACTATTGCTAGTGTGAATACGGTGGTTCCCGAGGACGCCATTGCCCACGCTCAGTCGTTGGTCTCTTTCCTCGAAAAAAACGCCGCGGGTGCGCGAGACCAAAACCTTGGGGTTTCACTGCGCGAGGAGGAAATACAGATTCTGACTGACCGTGCCGCCACCGCTCGCAGGGCTCTTGACGCAGGGCATTACTGGCGAGCTCGCACTATGGTGGAGCATCTTGACCTGCTGCGAGTCTATGAACGGCTGAACCGTCAGCCGCCCAACCTTCGGGACATGGGTCTCCCGATTCCTCCGGATGATGCTATGTTACCACGCCAGCTTCAGGAACATCTACTTGGTGGTAAAGCTAGATTGGCGCAGAGCCGTGAACTCGTGCCGGAATGGGTCGGTTCTGAGCTGATCGTTAGCACCAGTGAGGTACTCGAATTCTCTATCCCGATGCCGGTCGACGGGCTCAAAGGACTGGAATTCGGGCGGGTCGCCGGGGAGGAGTTTGGTGACATTGAATTGTCTGTAAATGGCAAGGTGGTAGGTTTTTTGGGTGATACCGGACCGCGGCGTGGAATCGTCTCGCGTTTGGACGGAGTGGTCTTGATGCATGAGGGGGAGAATCACATTCGACTGCGATGCCTGCAGGGCGCGGCGATGGCTTTGCAATACCTCTGGATTTCACCCGTAAATTTAGACATCACAGCCAATTACTGGCTGGCCGCCGGTCCGTTTATGGTCGGAGACTCCAGGAAATTGACAAAAAAGATCTATCCTTTGCTACGCGAGGCTATGGAGACTCCCGACTGGCAAATTCTGGAAGCGAACCTGGACGTGGATGAACCGTTTACCTTACCAGATGGCAGCGCGAGCCACTGGCAACCGTTTACCGACTCCGGCGATTTTATGGACTTCAGTAAGGTCTTTGACCGCAACCTAGGCTGCATCAGTTATGCAGTCACCCACATTCAAAGCCCAGCGGATAGCTGTGTCCGGCTCAGTTACGGTATGGACTACTGGATCAAAATATGGCTCAACGGGGAGGTCGTTCAGGATTACGCGCCACACGGAGGCCCTCCCTTCAAGGGCCAGTTTAATTTGGATCTTCCGTTACATGCGGGTTCTAATGAGTTGCTGGTAAAGGTAGCCTCTGGGAAATTGGGAAATGGATTTTGGATGGCCGTCAGTGATAATGGTCAATTAACCTTTTCACCTCGCCCTCCTGAGGGATGAAACGGCAGGGGTATATATTTCGAATCCTGTGGCTCGCAGCTCTGTGTACTGCGTTTACCGGGGAATCCCTGTTATTTGCGCAGGGTTGGCCGGCCATGCCCGAGCGAGATCTGTTGACCGCAGAGCAGATTGCGCGTCAAAGTAGATTGCCTCTACATGATTTAACCGTGGGTGCGGCGTTAAGTCCGGCCTTGCCCGCCAAGTCTGTGCTTTTCTTTTCCGGGACGAAAAGCCTTTCTGTGCAACTGAATCCCGGAGTGCACGGGAGTTTCGACCTTTCGATTGCCCATTTGGTAGGTGGTTCCTTTGCGCCTTTACAAGTAAGCATAGACGGAGAGCAAATCGGTGAAACCATTGCCGTTGAAGGCCCCGTTCGTCCCGTAGTATCGAGTTTTCATACACCGATACTTCGCAGCCACGGTGTTGTACTGACGCTCACTGCTGCGCAACCCGCGAGCATTGGGTTGATCCATCTTGGCTGGGAAAATAAGACATTTGAACTTATTCCCTCCGAAGCTTGGAAGTTCAATAACCAGGAAGACTCCGATTCCGAAAAGGTTACAGCGTTGACGTATCTATTCCGTCCAACTCGTGGACCTGGTGTCGAACTGCGCCTGTCTGGAGGAACGGATCCCACAGTCCGCATAAATGAGGAACTTGCGGCAGTACGTATGGGCCAAGGTGGAAGGATATTCTCTGTGCCTGGCGATAAACTGCGCTATGGATTGAATCGGGTAGAAGTTCTAATATCCGCAAAAGATAAGGCAACGTTTCAGGTGGAATCGAACCCGTATGCTGGGCGATTTTTTCGGGAAGTTCCAGACGGTATCAATCCGGAATTGAATATAGACCCTTGGCCACGTGCCGTCCTGAGCAACGGATTGGTCACCGCCAGCGTTGCTTTGCCTGATCCCGTGAGGGGTTTCTATCGTGGCCCGCGCTTTGATCCTTCGAGTATGATCACGAGTTTAACCGCTGACGGACACAGTTACTTCGGAGTCAACGCATCCGGTCCGCGTAACCCGGTGGGCAATGATCACGGTGCTGGACCGGCGGAGGAATTTTACGAAGTGCTTGGATTTGACGAGGTAAAGATCGGTGAGCCCTTTCTCAAAATCGGTGTAGGATTGCTGGAAAAACCCCTCGCGAAGAATTATTTTTTTGGCGACTTGTATTGGCCGTTAAAAAAATTTGAATGGAAATGGGAGGTTAAGGAATCACAAATCGATCTGGTTCAGACTGGTGCCTTGAGGGGGTGGGGCTACACTTACCAAAAGCAGATACGGCTGCTCGAAGGACAGCGCGTTTTGGAGATCCACTACAATTTGATAAATACCGGTGAGCGGCAGTTGACGACCTCCCAATATGCCCACAGTTTCATCCGTCTCGATAACCAGCCCACGGACAAGCGTTATGCGGTGACTTTTGCGGGTCGAGTCAAACCGTTGGGCCCATTGCCTACAGCGGCCACCTTTACTGATGGTAAGAGGTTCACCATGCCGGGTGATACGATGTTCATACCCTTAGCTGGCTTCCGCGGGGTAGGAGATAATCGGACAACGGTCGCACTACCGAACGGGACCGGGATAACCGTCAGCGGCGATTTTACCCCATTCCGCTACTGGCTGTATGCCAGCGCACAGGTCGTCTGCCCTGAATCGTTTATCCTGATAGATCTCGCCCCGGGTGAGAACATGAGATGGACCCGTCGTTATGAGCTGCACAGAGGAGATGAGTAATGAAAGATAAATTTTCAACTGAAATAGATGCGGGAGAGATAAGACCGCCCGCCTTGTTGACCGTTGGCGAAGGCTTTATAAATCCTTTGGGATTCCATGACGCAACGCCTGTCTTTTCTTGGAAGCTGCCGGTGGGCATCAAACGGCAGACCGCATACCGGATTGAGGTGAGTGGGGATAAAGTTTGGGACAGCGGATGGGTTGAGTCGGATCAATCTGTATTTGTTCCTTATGGTTGCGAACCTTTAGCATCCAGACAACGAATTCAATGGGTTGTTCGCATTCGTGATGAGTCAGGTAGGGTGTCACTGAGAAGCCAACCCGCCACGGTGGAATTGGGTTTGTTGTCCGCTGATGACTGGAGTGCCCAATGGATTCGTCCCAACACTGAATCAGATAAGAAGGGGCCTACGTCTGCAATCGGGGAGCCTATGGCTGAAAAGGTTGCCTCAATGCGTCGGCAATTTAATTTGTCCGGAAACATCTCTAAGGCGCGTCTGTACGTTACGGCACGGGGAGTTTTTACCTTATACCTTAACGGAGAAAAGGTCGGTCGTGACCACTTTGCCAATGGATGGACGGATTATCGTCACCGAGTGGACACCTTAACGTATGATATCACAACCGCGTTGCAAGAGGGGAGGAATACCCTCTTTGCTCTTTTGGGATCGGGTTGGTATGCAGGTCGACTTGGCTGGGAGAATAAGAGAAAGGTTTACGGCGAGGAACCTGAGTTACTGCTTCAACTGGAGGTTACGTATGAGGATCATTCAACCGAGATCATCGTTACGGATGATGGTTGGGAAGCGACCTTTGAGGGTCCCATTCTTTCGTCGAGTTTGTATGATGGAGAGTGTTTTGATGCCCGCCGAAAAACAACAGTCTGGAGCCCCGTTGTGGTTGCTACGGATCTCGGTACCGCAAGACTTGCACCGAAGCCAATGGTCCCCGTTCGTGAAACCAACCGCCTGCCTGTTCAAGCTGTCTCGGAGCCGGAGCCCCGACGCTTTGTTTTCGATTTGGGCCAGAATATCGTGGGTTGGGCTCGGATTTCGATTCCAATGGAGAAAGACCGGACCGTCACCTTGCGGTTTGCTGAAATGCTGAATCGGGACGGTTCCCTTTATACTGAAAATTACCGATCCGCCCGTTCGACTGATTATTATACCGCTTCAGAGACGGGTCTGGTGGAGTGGGAGCCGACCTTTACCTTTCACGGGTTTCGTTATGTAGAATTGTCCGGACTTTCTGAAGATGCAACACCGGAAAAGAATTGGGTGACGGGTGTTGTTCTGCACAGTGATCTTCCTAAAAGTGGAATGTTCGAGTCCTCACATGAAAAACTCAACCAGTTGCAACGCAACATCACCTGGGGACAAAGGGGAAATTTTCTGGATATCCCAACCGATTGTCCACAACGAGATGAACGGATGGGATGGACTGGCGATGCTCAAGTTTTTTGTCGGACGGCCCAGATGAATTACGACTGTCACGCTTTTTTTAAGAGCTGGCTTGGAACTATGCGAGATGCCCAGTTTTCCGATGGCCGTATCCCACATGTTATACCGGATGTATTGACTCGTGGAGGGAGCCCTGGTTGGATGGATGTGGCTACGATTATTCCGTGGGAGATATATCTTCACACCGGGGACACTCAGATTCTTTCTGAAAATTACCGCATGATGGAGCGGCTTGTCGGGTGGTATCGTAGTCAGGCCACTGGTAGCTTGATTCCTGAGCTGGAAGCCTTTGGCGACTGGCTTCAGCCTTTTGCGGAAAACATGAAGGGAGATACACCCACGTCGTTTTTGGGGACGGCATTCTACGCCAAAAGTACGCAAATCCTTGCCGATACCGCAACGATATTGGGCCGAAATGATGACGCCCAACATTATGGCGCCGAAGTTTCTTCTATAAAAGCAGCCTTCTCTAAACACTACTTTGACGCAGAAGGAAAACTGAGGGGGGGCGTTGAAACACAGACGGCCTATCTCCTCGCCATCGATTTTGATTTAATACCCTTTGAGCTTCAGGTCAAGGTTGCTTATCATCTTGTGCGCATGGTGGGTGAAGCGGAGGATCACCTTCGTACGGGATTTCTGGGAACGCCCAGTATTGTGCGAGTCTTAGATCGAATGGGGTACTCTAAACTCGCCTACTCCATCCTCTTTCAGGAAACCTATCCGTCTTGGTTTTATTCCATAAACCAGGGAGCTACCACTCTGTGGGAACGATGGAACAGTTACAGTCATGAGGAAGGATTTGGTCCGGTGAGTATGAATTCGTTTAACCACTACGCCTATGGAGCGGTCGGAGAATGGCTTTATGAACGTGTGGCGGGGCTTGCCATTGATCCGGCACATCCGGGATATAAACATTTTTTTGTAAAACCTATTATTGGGGGGCCGCTCACCGCGGTCCGTGCCGAATTGGAAACCGGATATGGAAAAGCCGCCAGTGGGTGGTCCTTAGAGGGGGATGCACTCCGTCTAGCGATCACGGTTCCGCCTAATACCTCTGCCACGCTCTATCCTCCTAAGGAGTTTTCAAAAGATATCCGTGAGAGCGGAAAGCTACTTGATCTCGTCGTCAGCGTAGAGGTTCTGAAGGTGGCTGATGGCCAAACGGTGGTCCGTCTTGAACCCGGACAGTTTTTATTTACTTGCAAAAGAACCAACCCTTAGAATATATCACATGAACCACACAAGCCAGACCTCCCTTGACCATCGAACAGCGGAATCGGTCGTAACCTTTGACGTCAATAGTTATCGAATACATGACGAGCCGGTATGGTTGCTCGCCGGTGAACTTCACTATTTTAAGATGACCTGTGGGGATTGGCGTCGGCGGCTTGTGCAACTCAAATGTGCTGGGTTCAACACCGTTTCAGTTTACATACCGTGGAATTACCACGAACTGGAGGAAGGGGAATGGGACTTTTCAGGGGATAGGGACGTCGTGCAATTTCTTGAAACGGCAGCTGAGCTAGGCCTCTATGTGGTGGCGCGTCCTGGACCCTATATCTGTGATGAATGGAATTTCGGTGGATTTCCGGTTTGGTTGTCCGCCAAATCGGGATTGCGCGTGCGAACCAAGGATCCCGCGTTTCTCGAATTCGTTGACCGGTGGTGGGACAGAATCGTACCCATTTTGAAGCGCTTTGAGATGGGGCATGGAGGGACGGTGATTCTTGTTCAGGTGGAGAACGAGTATGGACACTATGGTGAAGGGCAGGAACCCGAGTATATCTATCACTTGCGTAATGGCCTGCGTGATCGCGGTATCACGGTACCCATCGTCAACTGTGACAGTTTTATCCCTTTCGCGAGACTTAAGCCCGGTGTGTATGATGACATCAATCTCTGCTGCAACTTCGGCGGTGATGGGCTTCGGAATCTGGCCCGGGCTCGTGAGATGCAACCCGAAGCACCACTCTTTGTGAGCGAATATTGGATTGCCGTATTGGACTGGTGGGGAAGTCCTAGAAGTTCGGTGCAGGATGATACCCTCAGATTGAACGGCGGGCTTGAAATTGCTGCGGGCGGAGCTGGAGGCCTTTGCGCTTTCGTCTTCGCAGGGGGTGCCCATTTTGGGTATTGGCACGGGCGCACTATTTTTTCCGACGCAGCTTTCATGAACACTCGTTATGGCCCAGGCGCACCTATTCTGGATGATGGAACTTTTAGTGGGAAATACAGTCTTCTTAAAATGAATCTGGCCCCATTGAACTTAACAATGTTGGCTTCCGCCCGTATGCCGGAGGTGGAGGACCTTCAGCCCGGCGTGGTAAGGGCGACGCGCCACGGTCCCGCAGGAAGTTTTGTCTTCACCTTGAATTGGGGTGAGGACCCCATGACCCAAACAGATACCCCTATTGAACAGGCCTGTGTAGATTTTTCTACACCTGCAAGAGCGGTGCAATGGTCTGTGCAAAACTTGCAGTTGCCCCAAGGATCCTTGCTCAACCAAACAAACCTAAGCTTGTTGTCGGTCGAACCGGTATTGATTCTTTTTGGAGATTCCGGTTCAGATGGTTGGCTGGAACTAGACGGTGAACGGCTGCAAGCCGATGTGCCAGATACGGGCCTTCCTTTCCATCTTCACCATAAAGGGATCGACGTTCTGGTTTTGAACCGTGAGGCCGCTAGTTGCTGTTGGCCTGTGTCCCTTCCCCGGGTTTCTCCCGTAGTTTTTGGCGGTCCGCAACGCATTGAGGATATGAAGATTTTGGATCAAAGAGTTGCGGTCACTCTGAGCTCGCCGACCCGAGCCCCTGTCTGGCAGTTTAAGGATGGGGCGATTGTTATAGAGGAACCCGACTACGCTGAGCTAGCTCCTTCACAGTCCCTGTCACTTTCTGCAATTCGGGTGGGGCGTACGTTTCCAGAAACGTCTGGTGATTTTAATGATTCCACATGGTATGTGGCTTCTCAGCCGCAGCGCATGGCAGCTTTCGGCCATGGAATGGGGTGGGCCTGGTATCGCACGGAATTTGAAGTCAAGGATGAGGGGCCACAATCGATCGTGTTCAGCGGGGCCGAAGATAGGGCTCATATTTGGGTGGATGGATTATATCTTGGTGTGCGGGGGTGGGGTAGCCGTCACGGCTGGCATTTAATGCCCAATATCTCCGCAGGCCCTCACACCTTAGCAATCCTAGTTGAAAATCTTGGTATGTTCAACTGCGGGGCGGAGTATGATATACCGTTGGGAGAGCCCAAGGGAATCTATGGTCCCGTTTGGTTGAACTGCGAAGAAATGTCTACATGGCGCATGCGCAGCGGCCTTGGAGATGGTGAGAAAATTGATAGCTGGCCGCAGCTAAGGCCTGTTGCGGTGCCACACATTAAGGGAAATGATTTGATCGGACCCGCATGGGTGACCTCGAAATTCGACTTACCTAGTGGATTCGAGGGAGCGGTACGTCTTGATCTTGGTGCATATGCCGGCAAAGGAAGTGTCTGGCTCAACGGCCACAATATCGGGCGCTATTGGAACAAAGGACCGCAAAAATCACTCTGGCTTCCGTTGAGTTGGTTGCAGGCACAAAATACCTTGGTCTTCTTTGAAGAAGAACAGATCCAACCCGACAGCGTACAAGTTCAGTTTACTTCATTTGGCCCCCAGGCCCAAATAGAGGTGGCAATCCTGTGAAAGACTTTCCCACCGCTATTCAATCCCTACGATTTCTAAGGAGCCCGGCGGGCGTAGCTTCAGGACATTTGATGCACGACTTCATCTAGAGACCTTGTTTTAAAAAAATTACCTGTTCTGCGTAATGCAGTTTTGGCCTTATTCATCGGAGATTATATATTATGCTGCCTAAACATCATTTACCTCAACTCACCCTCGGTCGTGTGCAGTCGGCGATTAGGCGTCTTCAGCAAAGGATCTGGGAAAATCCTACGCCGGTGCGGGTAGAAGCAAGTATTGCCCGGCCTGAACACTGTTCACTTTCGGAAGCGAAAAATCTGTCGTTGAGTTTACAAGCTCACAATACCTACTGGGGAAAACTTTTTGACCAACGCTGGTGCCGGATTGAATTTCCTGAACCGGTTAAAGCCAATACATGGTTACATTGGCAGGATCAGGGAGAGGCGACGCTTTACGTTGGGGATCAGGCATATTGGGGGTTTAATGTCGCGCATGACCGTTGCCTACTACCGCAAGACACAAAAGAAGTTTGGATTCAGTCTACCTGCTGTCAATCAGCGATTTGGCATGCTGGCGCCCGGGGCATGGAACGTAGCGGTGCTCATTTTAAAGAAGCATCGGTTTCTCAACGCAATGACCACGTTTGGCATGCTTTTCATGATTTGGAGTGTTTGTTCGATCTCGCAATGGAGTTGAGGTCACTTGAAGCACCCCATATCCCGAAAAGGATTGTCGCGGAAGGACAGCAACCTCCAGTGGAGTCTCATTCCCCGACCTTCCGCTACCTGTTACGCTGGATGAATGAGTCAGTAACTGAGTGGGAGAAAAATGGAATCCCGGCCATGCGGGAGCATTTGGCGAAGGCCTATCAGGCATTGAAAACCGATGCGGCCTTCTCACATTGTCTGCTGACGGGGCACGCGCATGTAGATTTGGTCTGGCTTTGGCCGGAACGCGTGGGCGAACTTAAGGCAGTGAATGTATTTTCAACCATGAACCGGCTCATGGAAGCGTATCCTGAATTTCGTTTTGCTTATAGCCAACCTGCAAGTTACGAGGCGGTGAAACGTAGGGAACCTGGCTTGTATAAATCAGTACAAACCCGCATACAGTCCGGAGCCTGGCAGGCGACCGGCGCACTCTATGTTGAATCGGATACCCAAATAGCCTGCGGGGAAGCCCTTGCCCGCGGTTTCGAGGTGGGGCAGAAATGGTTTAAGGACACCAACGGTCACCCCTCTAGCTTATGTTGGTTACCGGATGCCTTTGGATTCTCGGCTTGTTTGCCACAAATTATGAAACAGCATGGGGTCGAATATTTTTTCACAACCAAGACCATGTGGAATGCGATTAATCGTTTTCCTCACAGCAGTTTTACCTGGCGTGGACAGGACGGATCTGAGGTGCTTGCGAATGTGATGCAGGATTGCGGATATGTGACACATATGGAAGTGGACCGGATACAAAATGCCATGAATGGGAATATGCAGGCCGATATACACGATGAATTTTTAATGCCCACGGGTTACGGGGATGGCGGAGGGGGAACCACGGCGTCCATGCTGGAACGGGCCCGTCGTTTGGACGGTTTGCCAGGTATGCCTTCCATGCGATGGGGCCATCCGGAAAAGTTTTTTGAAAACTTAAAGCAGGACGCGGACAAGTATCCTGTCCATCAGGGGGAATGTTATCTTGAATATCATCGGGGAACCTTCACAACTCACGGGAACCTCAAAGCCATTTTTCGTGGGTTGGAACGGGCTTTACAAATTCGGGAGGCGGTGGCCGTAGCCACCGATTCCCTGTGTGATATCGAGGCGGTTTGGAAACGAATTATTTTTGCACAATTTCATGATTACATTCCTGGTAGTTCGGTTTGGGATGTATATAAGGAAGGGTTACCCGAACTTCAGCAGCTTACGGAAGAACAAATTCACGAGGCTGTTGAGCAACTCTCCTTAACTCATGCTGATACAAATTGTCTGTTTAACCCGCATGCTGTGCCGGTCCCCGTTTGGCATTCAAATGCTCAGGAACCACCGCAGTATCTAGAGCTCCCCGCACTCCAAGGGGTGGCAATAAATGATGCTGTCTTCGAGACTCCGCCAGCGGTAAAGATAAATGATCGTACCTTTTCACATGACCGTGCTTCCTTTCGTGTAAACGCTGAGGGTTGGATTGAAGAGCTTATTTGGGACGGTTTGCAGGTTCCTATAACAGACCCGCTTGGGCAGTTGGTCCTGTATCTTGATCAACCTGCAAATTTTGATTCCTGGGACATTGATCGGCATAGTTTAAGTATGGGAGAGGTCTGCGCGGCGGAACCCTCGATTGACATTTGGTCCGACGGTCCGCATCGGGCAGGTTGTACGATCACTCGCGCTATCGGGAAGAACAGCACATCTTCTGTTAAGATGTTTCTTGAATCGGGCAGTCCCTTGGTTCACCTGCAGGTTGATTTGGATTGGCAGGAAAAGGACACGTTGCTTAAACTTAGGATTCCTACCGACTATCGAGCTGCAATGGCTCGTTTTGGCAGTCCTTTTGGCAGTGTGTTGCGTCCTCAGCTTCCCAGTGGTCGTCATACCGATGGGATGTGGGAAGTACCTTTCAGCCGGTACCTTTCCGTGTTTGATGAAGGAGAAAGAGAGGGTTTGTTTGTGGTCACGGAGGCCAAATATGGTGCCTCGGTCCATTCTGGTGAAGTCGGGATTAGTTTGGTACGCAGTCCGAAAGTTACCGGATTTGACGCGCTCGGTGGTGCTTGGCCTGCACATCTAAGTCGGTTGAAAGGAGTGTCGGCTCATAGTGATCAGGGGGCGCATAACATCCTATTGGCTTTAGGTAAATATAGTCTGGATCTTCCACGGGAAGCACATCCGGCAAGTCTGGCCGACACCCTTTTTACACCGCCTCAGCCGTATCGAGGGAACCCGACGAGAAGCTTATTGAAAGGCTTTGAAGGGGGCGTAAGTTTGATACCTTGTTGGGCACGACCCCTTTCGAAGGACAGTTGGGTGCTTCGCCTTCACGAGGTAAGCGGTCAGCGCGGACTTGCACGTATTCGAGGGGTAAAGGGCTGGAACCTGCGCTTAATAAATATGGATGGATCTTTAGCCGCCGGGAGTTTGCAAGATGGGCAAATTCCGTTCAGTGCCTATCAAATTTTAACCGTTCGTTTTGACCGCATTCCGTTGGGGGATTGAAATGAAGATCACTTATTTTTCGGACTCTTACCTATCTAAACCTTGGAGGAAATATATGTCGTCCCTTTATCCTGTTATCTGTAGCTGTTTCGCATTGTGGTGGTCCCACCCCATATATGCACAAGCGTTTCGTGGAGGGGACACCTGGTGTGGAAATCCTGAAACCGTTCAATCGCCAGATAATCCATATGTCAAATTAGCCCATAAAAATGTTGCCCGTGCACGAGCCGATCGAACCAGTTCGTTTTGGTTGGTTTGGGGTGCCACAGCCCCAGAGAGTAAATTTCGTACGGATGATTCGCTGCGTGACGAAGCGTTAGTCGCTTATCAGAAGGCAGTGGATAAGTCGGTTGAGAAAAAGGAAACATTCTGGGGCTTGTTGATAAACCTTGAATCTTTGCGGTTATGGCAGCGTAGTGATTCACCTCCTGTTGATCAAATCGAACAATGGCTTGCCGCCCTGAAAGCATGTGTTGATCTTAGTTATGCATCCAATGTAAATAACGAAACATGGACAGCTGTCGCGCCTAACACGTTGCATCAGTCCGCCGCCATCCTTCAACTGGCAAGCACGTTGTATGACGAACCCAAGTACGCAGACTTGGCGAAGAAACTTGTTGATACCGCTGCGCCTATGCAGGAAGAGGATGGCGCTTTTCGCTACATTCGACAATCGGGTCCCTCTCAAGTATATTTTGGTTTTGATTCAACATTTCTCGGGCGTTATTACCAGCTGTCCCGCGACCCATCAGCCAAAGAACAACTTATAAGGATGGCTGGCTACAGTAAGGATGCGTTGGCAAATGGTTTGACTGAAGGTTCCTCGAGTCCATGGTGGAAACATCATTGGGGTGGCGGTGGCCCTATTCATGGCGTGGAGATCGTAGCGGGCTTGGCGCATGATCCACTCACGCGTAGTTTGGCACAATATCGGTTGAGGTATGCCGCTCAAGCGTACATGTACTCCTACTACGCGATGTATTTCTATGATGAGACGATTCCCAGTGATACACAACTGGGTGCTGATATCCTTCGTTACAATACGAACATTGGGGGTCCGCAATTACGCGCCGGACCATGGCAGGTTGTCATGCCCGGTAAGGCTTATGCTGATACCCGCATTGGAATTAGTGTGGCCACATGCGATGAACCATTACGGTTTGACGGATATTTGAATGTGGCGGCTTTACCTGTACTTTCTGGGGGTACGGGTAATGCCTATGACCGCATCAATTCGCTGATCATCGCGGGTACAAATGCTCTGGACGCAAGGCGGTGTGTGGTCGGCGAGAATTGGATCGCCAGCGCCTGGACGTTTCATCCGAGGAATCCATTTTTCGCGAGTATTCCTGAACCTGAACCAGGCGATTGGCGGCTGGCTCAACTTTGGTATGCCGACGATCATGGGGTGGTCGGATGGCTCACTGTCACCGCAACGAAAGACGGTAAGGAGGCTCAGCCTCGTGGCTATGTGAACATGGGTCATGAAATCGAAATTGACTCGGCATCTCCTACGGAATGGGCCAGTGGAGTACTGCATATGAAAGCGGTTGGAACGCAGGTCCAGTCCCTGAGTCCCATTGAAATAAAAGATAAGACTAAAAGCTTATGGGTCAATCTGGCCAATTCCGAAAAAGAGCATTATGCGGCAGGCGACACCTACGGGTACGGTCTGATAGCCGGGATGAACGATCAACCTCTCTATTCCCTGACCTCGCTGAATCTGGGATCAGGTGTATTGGGTTTCTTGATCCATCGCCCCGGTCAGCCCGACGTCATGTTGGCCTATAATAGCACAGGAAAATCGGTACAGGTTCAAGTGGGTAAGGAAGGTTGCTGGCGCTCCACGACCCCCCAAGGAGGCCGTTTGTCTCAGGCAGAGAGTGGGCCAATGAGCCTCGTCCCCGGTGAACTAGTGGTAATACCTTAAAGATAGCGAGTTGACTCAATGGCAAAATTAAACACAGATCATATCTGGTATGACGAAACCTTGAGTTTTGAGGTTCGAGTGGATGCCCTCGTGGAAGCGATGACCCTTCGTGAAAAAATTTCTCAGATGTTGCATAGGTCGCCCCCTATCCCGCGTCTGGGCGTTCCATCCTATAATTGGTGGAATGAATGTCTGCACGGGGTTGGGCGGGCCGGACGAGCGACAGTCTTCCCGCACTCCATAGGGGTGGCAGCATCCTTCAATGAAGACCTTGCATTTAAAATAGCCACAGCTACTTCGGATGAGGCAAGACTCAAACATCATGAAGCGCTACGCATCGGTAACCGGGGGATGTATTTCGGTCTGACGTATTGGACACCAAACATAAATATTTTTCGGGATCCTCGCTGGGGGCGTGGACAGGAAACCTATGGCGAAGACCCGTATCTAACCAGCCGCATGGGCGTTGCATTCTGTAAAGGCATGCAGGGGGATGACCCCAACTATGTAAAAATTATTGCGACCCCCAAGCACTATGCGGTACATAGCGGACCCGAACCTTTGCGCCATGAGTTTAATGCGGTCGTGGGTCAACGGGATCTGTGGGAAACCTACCTGCCTGCTTTCGAAGCGTGCGTCAAAGAAGCCGGGGCCGGGTCGGTGATGGGGGCCTATAACCGGACCAATGGAGAACCTTGCGGTGGTGGCTTACACCTATATGAATAGCAAGGCTTTCGAAGCGGGCCCGGACGGTTCCATCGCTGCCCGCACGACTCTCGCTCAAAAAGCGTTCAACGATATTGCGTCGGCTCCTAAATTCGACGAAATACGTGGGGAGTATCAACAGTATCTTTCGACGGGGATAATTAGTCCGCTTCTACAAACCTCTTTGGATTCTGTTCGTGATCCTTTAAGCTTAGAGGCGGATGGGGCACAGGTCGATCGAGAACCGATGTTGACGGTGGGGCGCGATGCCTTGCTGTCGGTATCGCCTCCGGAAGCTCAATTATTCGGGACGATTTTTGGTCAGATGCGGGTTCCGATGGCATTAAAGTATAAAGGGGTATGCACTTTACTCAACCACCCCCAACATGTAGTGTAGAGGTTATGCATGACACGAGGAAACTCATCAGTGGAGTTGATTATCCAGCAACATTTCAGGAGTTCGATGAATGGTTCTCTA
>Ga0222650_1000128_pt1 | contig 68142 bp, 46 predicted proteins | sample AntAcemetagen367_FD_179820 | JGI IMG/M metagenome (GOLD analysis project Ga0222650, IMG submission 179820) | Saline water microbial communities from Ace Lake, Antarctica - #367 | ecosystem: Environmental > Aquatic > Non-marine Saline and Alkaline > Saline | place: Antarctica: Ace Lake... | reverse complement strand
CAACTCCCAACTCCCAACTCCCAACTCCCAACTCCCAACTCCCAACTCCCAACTCCCAACTCCCAACTCCCAACTCCCAACTCCCAACTCCCAACTCCCCATCCCACACTATGGCACGAAAATTTGATACAGAAAAAAATAAAGAACCCCTCTATTGGGCCATCGGTTTGTGTATTCTCGCTATCTGGTGTGTGCATGACGGATGGTTTCCGGCGGAAAGCAAATTAGAAAAATATCCGGAATTCCCTGCCAGTGCTTGGTCGCTTGGATTGGATTATGAATTCTACCGCTTTAATCGGGTAACCGCTATTTTGACCGGAATTGCCTCGGCGGTGATGGGCGCGGTCTATGTGGTCGTCAACCGTCCCTGAGTTATGTCTCTGCGTATTCCTATTTGGTTCGATATTGACGGTACCCTGGTTCATACCCGAGTAGGAAAAGATGCCTTTCAACATGCTCTACGTGAGGTGTATGGATGGGAGGCTTCTTTTGAGAATGTGGTGTTTGCCGGGAATACGGATTTACAAGTTCTTATGGATTTCTCTACGGTTTATGCCGGCGATCCGGAACATGTCTTGCCGGATCAATCTGAGTTTTTTGAGCTTATGGCGGATCATCTGGACAAAGGATTGTCTGTGCAACCCCCTAGTACGGTTCCCGGGGCGGCCGCGTTACTTGAGCGACTCATCAAAGAAGAGGGGATTGTGCTGGGACTGATTACGGGAAATGCCCGTGACTGTGCCTACCTGAAACTCAAATATGCGGAGATGGATAGCTACTTTTCCGAAGGGGGCTTTGGAGACGAACATCACGATCGGAATCGATTGGCCGTCATGGCTCAGGAAAAGTTTCAGAAAGAGCATGGCAACTTAACTGCAGGATGGATCATTGGTGATACCCCGCGGGATGTTCAGGCGGCCAAACATATCGGAGCCCGATGCGTGGGCGTGTCTTCCACCTTTTCGGAAGAGGCCTTATTCGAAGCGGGTGCCGACCATGTGGTAAATGACCTGAGCCCAACGGATGAACTGATGGCGCTATTGCTAGAGGCATAGAGACGTTTTTTTGCCATCTTTCGACATAGATCCTGAGCCTGTCGAAGGCTAGTTCCATCGCCACGATGGTAAAACGACTACGGTAGGTTTACCGTGGGGGTGGCTTTGGGGAATGGGGGTTCTGAAACGCGGAGACCTGAAGGCCCCCTTGGTGAATCCCGCTAAAGACGGGGAACTCGGAACTACATTTTCTGCGGAGGCGGGATGCCTTCGGGTCCCCGCGCAATGAGTTCGAGCAGGGGCTCGCTGTAGGCTGGGCCTTTATCCTGGATATACTCTAAAAACTGCTGATGCGGCATGCCTTGTGGGCCGTCGGCCACATCGGACACTTCACGAATAGAGACCATGGGAATAGCTAACTCGCCGCAGAGTACCGCCAAGGCTGCGGTTTCCATATCTACCGCGACCGCTTGTTTACTGATATGTACAGTGCTGTCCACAAAGCGATCACCGGTGATGATGCGTCCACGGATCGGATGTGAAACGCTATCTAAGCTAATTTCTGGGAGCTGCATTGGACAGTGCATGGCGTATCCGTGCCCAAGTGGAATAGGGGCATCCAAATACAAATCCCACTGTCGGGTTTCGGTAGCCATCACCATAGCTCCCTGAGGCGTGCCGTTGATACCGCCACAAAACCCAACGGAGATCAGCATATCGGCCGGCTCGTTTAAGATGGCCTGCGTGAGTTTACTCAGCGCTAAGACTTTTCCGATTCCGGTTTGAATAGCCAAAGCTCCTGAGGGCAGTTCAACCCGGGGAGCTTCTTCGGGCATGGCGTAGGTGACGTAGATCATAATTTATGTTGTGGATGGAGGTTCTTCTTTAAAAATAGCCGGGAAGGATTCGGGATTTTGAAAAACTTTTTTAAAGCGACGGATCATGTGGGAGACATGGGCGCCGTCGACATGGCGGTGGTCTGCCGTGAAGGTGATGCTGACCATCTCCCCCACAACTACCTGATCCCCTTTGACTACTGGCGCTTTTCGGACTTTTCCAATACCGATAATAAAGGGGCATCTGGAGTAAGGCGAAAGGGGAATAAATGCATTGTCGATACCGAGGGCGCCGATATTTGTGATCATGGCAGAACCAAAACGATCTTTGGCTAGGCCCAGTTTTGGAAAAGAAAGATTGAGGGTGAACTGCAAAAATTCCTGTACCCGCAACAGGGGCTTCAACAAGAGAGTAGGGACGGGATTGACGATGTTTTGGAGAATCCGATTCTCTTCATCCTGATTGCGGCGAAGGTCCAGGGTACGAGTTTTCATGATCTCCGCAATTTGCCGGAGTGATTTTCGGTCCGCCTGGCGGATGACATATCCGGAGAGATCGTTTCCTTTCGGAGTTTTGATTAAGGTGCTGATGAAGATATCAACGTCTTTGCGTCGATGGAGTTGCCCCATCCGCAGTACATGATTGAGGGGCGGATACTGTTGCAAACAATGTGCGATGATTTTGGTGACAAAATGGGTCAGGGTCATCGGGGTGTCTGCGCTACTTTTTTCCAGAAAGTGGACGGCCTTCTCCATCGGGAGATCCAGCATGACGTAAATACTGGGGTCTCGCGGATGTTGCCAACTGGCAATGGAGATTTTACGATAGCTGGTAAGGGTCTGTTTGCCCTCAAGTTCGATATTCATGCCGAATAGGCTTAAGTTAGAAATCGTGAAGAGGCAATTTAGATCGACGTTGAATGAACATCTGGGCGGGTGCGAAAGAGAGGTTCCAGGGAATCTCGGCCAAGATGACGAAGAGGAGGACATTACTATCTGGAAAGAATTGTTTGGCAAAGACGATGGATAATCCGATATTGCTCCAACTACCGATGATCGCGAGGGTAGATCGATCGGCAAGGCTTGCTCCGCGAGGATGCAGCCACCAGCCAATTAAATAAGCAAGAAAGATGCAAGCGGAGGCTATGGCGACGCCCTCTAGGACGTCTTTTGGATTCGATGCCATTTTTTCGGATAGTCCTGCAATCGCTCCTAAAATTACGAGACCTAGGAGTAAAACAGATAACGAAGCGGTATGGGGTTTTAGTTTTTCTTGAACGGGTTTTGCGAATCGGTGCGTAAGTTGTGCCGCTAAGAAGGGGATCAGAATGAGTTGAGCCAGAAAAAGGGTCATGTTGAGAATACTCACATCCATAGATTCCCCTACCCAGAAGGAGAGGAGAAGTGGAAGGGTGAAGGGCGCGATCATGGAGCTAAGGATCAAGGCGCATAAGCTGCGTTCAAAGTGCCCATGCAAAACTAGAGCCAAGGTGGGGGCGAGCGCGGCGACCGGAGAGGCGAAAAGTAATAACACGCCCGTACCCCAGTCGGGGTGAGTTCCAAGTAGGACTTCCGAAGCTTTTACGACTAGAAATAAAAATGAGGGGAGTAGAATCAGGCAGAAGGTGCATAACCAGAGTTGGCGTTTCACATTCCGGATCTCGTTCTGTAAAACCGAGTAGTCGGTCTTGAGAAAGCCTAGATATATCACTAGCATCAAGACGGGCAATATAGAGGGAGCAAATACATCACACAGCCTCGGAAAGATGAGTCCTACTCCGAGGGACGTAATCAGAAAGAGACTAAAGTACCGGGTGAGGAGGGATTCGAGGTTTGAAAGCAGAGGAGGGTACATTATAGAAGTCGAGGGGTTGATTAGCCTAGTAGTCGTTAAGCTTTATATCGTGGCTGGATCCGTTTACGGCCCAGAACCTCTGCATCTTTACCGGCGCCTTTAGCGTGCATCCGCGTGCGGAACCTAGGGCTACGGTTATACTAACAACTTATCAATCGCAGGTTGGAGATCTTCGTCGATATACGTACGGATGCCACTGAGGGCTTCCTCGTCTCCATCGAGCATTTCGCAGGCTTCTTTTATGAGGGTTTCCAGATGTGCGATCAGATGCTTTTCGTCCAAATTGGCTGCGGAAACGATCCCGCGCGCGGCATCGGTTCCTAAGGTTTTACCACAATCTTGGTCGTCTCGGGTATCCAGAATGTCGTCGGCCAATTGATAGACCGTTCCGAGCAGGTAGCCTGACTCTTTGAGCGAGGCGCTACGTTGATAGTCTTCTCTGCCATTGATCATAGCCGCAAATGCAAACAGAGCTCCGGTTTTGCGTCGGGCGATGCTTTGGCAGATTTCCAGTTTGGAATCATCCCCGTTGAGGATGAGTTCCTGTTCGGATTCGGCTTCGCAGACTTCGCCGGTGAGTATGACTAAATCGTGGGTATAGCGTCCATCCGCAACTCGGCAAATCAGATCGATGGCCTTGAAGAGGAGTAAGTCGCCAAGGAGGATAGCACCTGCGGGGCCTTTTTCCACCCAGAAGGTGGGCCTGCCGCGACGCAAGACCCCTCCGTCGATCACATCATCGTGCAAGAGGCTTGCGGTATGAATCATTTCCACGGCTGCGGAGGCATAGACCATGAGCAGTGGATCATTTCCGGTGGCTGTACCTAATCGATACACCAAACGAGAGCGCAACATTTTGCCGCCCAGTCCTACTAAAGACGCAGATTCATTTACCAAGCCCCGTAAAGAGGTCTCTTTAAGGGTCTGAGTGATTAAGGCCGTTACGCTCTCTAGGTGAGCGTCGAGATCTTTTGCTTTTTCGATGGTAAGTAATGTAGTCATTTGCTTGTTTGAATATGCACGATTCTGAAGGAACTTCAAACGATCCCATCCCAGTTTTTATTGAAACAGGTAGAAAATCGGATTTCTCAGGTCCTGACTCTTCTCCTAGCGGAGAGGGCATCTTTTGGCAAGCTTACGAAAAGGGCATCCTCAGAATTGGAAATACATGTAGGGTTCCGCATGATTCACTGCGGTTACCGCGGTTAACGCAAAGACAAAGGTGACGAGTACGGCGCGCAACCAAACCGGCAAGCGGTTCCATTTTCCTACCAAATTTCCATATTCGGTCAGCACATCCACCGTCATAGACGCGGCAAACATTCCCAATAAACCCGAAATAGCTAGAGGAGAGAAGACGGGATCTAGATTGGATGGAAAGGGCAGGCGTGAAAAGACGTACCAGGCCGTGGGCAAATCGGGCGATCGGAAGAAGATACAGCCAAACATATTGATCAGGTACGTAAACACGATGCATGCCATGAGCCAGGCCAGCCCTTTGATGGGATGAGGGGCTTTGGTTTCTGCGGTCTGCTTCTTACGGGTTTTTCTTTTCCAGGTTCGGTAAGCTACGTAGGTAGGCATGGCAATTCCGTGAAAAATCCCCCAGCTCACGTAATGCCATTCCGCCCCGTGCCAGAGTCCGCAGAGCGCAAACACCACCATGGCGTTCATGGCCGCTCGCTTCCCTCCTTTCCGGAAGCCGCCTAAGGGCAAAAATACATAGTCTCGGAACCAGGAGGATAAGGAAATATGCCAGCGGTTCCAAAAAGCGCCGATGGAGGGCGCAATCAGAGGTAACTTAAAGTTCTCGATTAGATTGATGCCAAAGAGGCGAGCCGATCCGATGGCCATATCCGAATATCCGGCAAAATCATGATAAATTTGTACAAGGAAAAGCAACGCGGCCAACCAGATCTCTCCAGTGGTGAAGCGGGAGGGATCTTCATAGACCACATTTACGTAGAGGGCGGCTCGATCGGCAATCACCAGTTTCCGGAAGAGTCCAAAAGCGATTCGGGTGAGCCCCATGCCAATATCATCCAGCTGGAGATTGCCGGGTTTGGCTAGTTGGGGGAGGAGTCGGTCTGCACGTTCGATGGGGCCGGCCACGAGTTGAGGGAAAAAGGACACGTAGGTAGCGACTTGCACGAGGTCTTTTTCCGGCTGAATCTTTTTCCGGTATACCTCAATGGTATAACTCATGGACTGAAAGGTATAAAACGAAATGCCCACTGGGAGTACCCAGCCCAGGTCTCGCCATTCGCTGTTCAGCCCCATCCATTGGGCGATTCCCATGACATTATCGCCGAAGAAATCGAGATATTTAAACAGACACAGAACCCCTAGATTACCGAAAATACTCAAACTCAGCCAAAGCTTACGGCGTTTCACATCTTCGACGGGTGCCATACATCGGGCTACGGTGTAATCCAAAAGGGTGGAACCGAATAAGAGCCATCCGTAGGCCGCGGTTTCCCAGCAATAGAAAATGTAACTTGCGCTCAAAAACAGCAGTTGCCGCCCGCGAATCCCCGAGGGGCCATAAATCGCTAGTACGATAAGGAGAAATAACAAATAGGTGTAGCTATTGAAACTCATTCCGGGGATCCTTCCAGGCGAGAGCGTACGAGGGGAAATAGTTCATTGGCAAAGGCCCGGTGTCCCTTTCGATTAAAGTGAACCTTATCATAATACAATTCAGGAGCGAGTAAGTGGCTTTGGTCTATCAGCTCCACGCCTTCGGGTGGAGAGATGGATGCCAAATCCTGCTGGAAGGCTTTCAGAGCGGATGCATGTGTATCCACAGGACCCATTCCTGAGGGTTGACCCATAACCAGAACCGGTGCCTTAATTGCGGCCAGAGCTTCCAGATAGGTTTCCATCATTTCGAGTGACCTTTCATCGTAGGTAAGTTCGATGCGGTCGTCTTCGGTGGTTCCAATTTTCATGGGAGGGGATTTTCGCTCTAGATTAAGTTCCCATGGATGGTAATTTACCGCAGGGCTGTAGCATAAAGGTTGTACACCCGGATACTGTTGATCGGCGTAGGACCATAAATAATCGGCGACTCGGGGAAGATCAAAGCGCGCGCGGACAGCCGCAGATAAGACATCTTCTAGTTTAAAGTGGCGCTCCCAATACGTTGCCGGAATCGCTCGGGCTACAACCATGCGGGTGGCCAAACGCGGTAGGTCTGACCGGCAATAGGAAAACCCGGCCTCCGCCTGTTCAGCCCGATAATCGGCAAAGCCAGTAACGGATAGCACCATGGCCGGCGGGTGCTCCTGCAAATAAGCGGCTAAAATGGTATGTTCCAAGGTGGTCATTCCATCCGTGGACCAGTTAAACACTTCCCAGTCATCACGTCCGCCGACGTTTTCGCGGCACAGGTCGCGCTCTAACCAGGTGCTGTAGATGCGAATATCTGGGACTTCCCCTCCGTAGGCCTGGGAATTTCCGATAAGGACCACTGCGCGTTCAGAGAAATTGGGAACGGAGACCGCCGCATCCACAAATTCCGGGAAATTTCGGAAGCGGAACGGATTGCGAATCTGTTCAATGGGGTCCGCGGCATCTGGAATGATCCAGCGGGCCCCATATTCAATCCCTACTCCGGAGAGCAGAGCTGAAATCAGGCAAAAGCCAAAAATTTTCTTTTTGGAGGAAGGTTTATTCACCGTGAAAGATGTGCCCGAAGGGAAGGGGGGAGTCAAGGTGATTTACTACGATAGCTATGGCGGGGGCGCATTCACGGATTGGTGAAGATGGCGTGACTCGGACAGGCGGTCTCGGTATCGAAGCTGAAAACATGGAAACGCCACCCAATTATAAGATTATACCCATAAAAATGGGGTGAACCCGTTCCAACTACCGGCAGGAAAATAGCTCAGGACTCAGGGTTTCGATTCCGATAGCGATTCCGATGACGATACCGATTAGGAGTTTCTCCAAATCGTGAATGCGCCCCTATGGCGGGACGGAAACGGAGGATGGGTCTCCCGACCCGTCAGCAACCTAAGCCCACTCGTCTGAAAGAGCTGGGTCGGGAAACCTATCCTCTGCTCTACCTAAAGGGGATCAGGAGACCGGTTCTCCTTTTTTCCCTCCACCCAGTTGTACACGGTGGGGAGTACAAACAGGGTGAGAAGGGTCGAGGTTGCCAATCCGAAAACCACCACGGCAGCTAAAGGACGCTGGACTTCCGCACCGTTGCCGGTCGATAGCAGGAGCGGGGTGAGTCCGAAGAGGGTAGTCAGAGTGGTCATAATCACCGGACGGAAACGAATGAGGGCTCCGTGGATTACGGCATCTTTCAGGGCTTGTCCTTCCCGCCGCAAATCATTGAAATCGGTCAGCAGGACCATCGCATCCTGCATGGCAATTCCGAACAGGGCGATAAACCCGATAGATGCCGGTACGGAAAGATATTGTCCGGTGACCCACAACCCGAAAACGCCTCCAATCAAGGCTAGTGGAACGTTAAGCAAAATAATGATGGCGTGACGGAGTTTTCCAAAGGTCATCCAGAGTAACACAAAAATCGAAAGAAGGACTAAGGGTACGATTAAGGTAAGGCGTCTCATGGCATTCTGCTGTTGCTCAAATTGTCCGCCGTATTCCACGAACACTCCGGTGGGGAGTTGAACCTCCCCTTCTATGGTCTGACGGATATCCTCCACCACACTGCCCAGATCGCGATCGCGAATATTTCCTTTCACAATCCAGCGACGTTGATTATTTTCGCGGTTGATTTGTAAGGGTCCTTCTACCTGCTCAAATTCGGCCACTTCCTCTAATCGTAGTAGGGTACCGGATGGGGCCCGCAGCAGAATTTTCTTTAAGGTGTCTACTCGGTCCCGCGCTTCCATTTCATAGCGTACATGAATTCCGTATCGACGTGTGTTACGGTAAAGGTCGTCAATCACTTGACCCCCTGCCGCAATTTCGACCAGATCTAGGACGGTATCCCCCTGAACGCCATGGCGGGCGAGCGCTTTACGATCCAGGATTACTTTCACTTGGGGTTGTCCAAAGCTCTGTTCCACCGAAAGATCTACGAGTCCGGGAATATCTTTAATCGCATCCTGAATGTGGTTCGCCGTTTCACGGAGTTCATTGAGGTCTTCACCAAACACTTTGATCGCGAGTTGGGCTTTTACGCCCGAAAGTAATTCATCAAACTGATGCTGAATCGGCTGGGCGATGTTCACCTGAATTCCCGGAACCGTTTTTAACTGGGCGCGCATACCTTCGATTAAGGTTTTTTTATCCGCATCGGGTAGCAACTCTACATGGATCTCCGCCGTATTCACTGGATGCGGGTGACCGCCAGCTTCGGGTCGTCCGACTCGGCTGACGATTTCTTTAATCCCCTCTAGGGATTGAAGTTTACGGGTGATGTCTTGGGTTACCGTCGTAGATTGCTCGAGGGAAATAGAGGGGGCCATGCCTACGGAAACCATCACCGATCCTTCTTCGAGTACGGGGATAAATTCGGTTCCCAGTTGTCGTAGTCCGATTCCTGCCGCACCTACGAGTAGGAGAAGTACGATAAGTACCAAGGCTTTCATTTGCAGGACTCTAGTCAAAAGCCGTTCGTAAACCCCATGGATGACCAGAAACAGCTTGGACTCTTTTGCGGCTTTTTGTTTGAGCAGGTAGCTTGAAAGCACCGGAGCAATCGACACGGCAAATATCAGGGAACCTGCAAGGGCTAGCATCACCGTATAGGCTAACGGTTTGAACATCTTCCCCTCCACCGCATCCAGAGAGAGGATAGGCAGGAAGACGATGATCACAATCAGGATCGCAAAGGCGATGGGACGTCCCACCTCGTGGGTAGCGGCCAGAATTTGTTCGGATACCGTTTTATTTTTTGGGTTAGGTAATCGTAGAAAGCGGTGAATGTTTTCGGTCACCACGATGGAGCCATCTACCAGCATACCCATGGCAATTGCGATACCGCCTAAGGACATAAGGTTAGCGGAAATTCCAAAAATAGACATACCGATAAAGGCAACCAAGGCAGAAAAGGGCATGGCCAAGGCCACAATAATCGCGGCCCGGAAACTACCCAGAAAGGCAAAGAGAATGAGGAGCACAAGTAGTACCCCTTGCAGCAGAGCAAGGTTAACGGTTCGGGTTGCATTTGCCACCAGGTCCGCTTGTTCGTAGTAGGGAACCAGGCGGACTCCTTTCGGTAATCCGGCTTGAAGTCTTTCCACTTTTTCATAAAGTTTTTCAATGACCTTCGAGGCATTTGCCCCGTAGAGTTTCATCACGATTCCGGAGACGACTTCTTCGCCATCGCCCAAGGTCACAACGCCGCGACGTAGCTCTTCTCCCAGTCCAACCTCGGCGACATCTTTGATGCGCAGGGGCGAGCCATTGGTGCTTTTTAACGGAAGTTGCTGAATCTCTTCGATGGTTCCCAGTAAACCGATCCCCCGCAAGAGATGTTCTTCCCGGCCTAGAGTCAGATACTGTCCTCCCACATTTCGATTGTTTTGACGGACAACTGTAATCACATCTTCGATGCTTATGTCGTATTGCAAAAGCCGATCGGGAAGTAAGCGGATTTGGTACTGCAGAACATGTCCGCCCGCACTCAAAATATCCGTCACGCCTGGAATGGTTTGTAACTGGCGTTTGACCACCCAGTCGTTCAAATCTCGGAGATAGGTGAGGGGATCGAGACCATCGGTGTCTGCTCCCTCCTCCAGTTCCAAGTAATATAGAAATATTTGACCCAAGCCTGTGGAAATGGGACCCAGGGCAGGAGGTTCATGCAGATCGGGCAGATCTGCCATAGCGGCGGATAAGCGTTCGGATACCAACTGCCGAGCAAAATAGATATCGGTGTCGTCGCTGAAATAGACATAGATCACCGACATCCCGAACGCGGAGGTGGATTGAATTCGGGTAACGTTTGGCAACCCGTTCATGGTGGTTTCGATGGGGTAGGTGATGAAACGTTCTACTTCCTCAGGAGCCATGCCATCTGCTTCTGTGAAAATCGGGACCATGATGGGGGAAATATCTGGAAAGGCTTCCACATCGAGTTTCCGATATTGAAAGAACCCAAAACCGACCACAGTGGCCAGAAGGAGAAGCACAAGTCCTCTGAATTTTAGAGATTGTTGAGTGATTTGATCGATCATAAATTTTCTCCTGATTTAATGACCGTGGCCGGCGTGCGGATCCATATCTTTAGTTATCATGATCGCTTTTAAGTCGAAAGCGCCTTCCCTGACATAGCGGTCTCCCGGCTGTAGTCCTTTCAGGATCTGAACATGCGTGGCATCCGACTGGCCGAGTTCAACTTCGGAAGTACTAAAGGATGAGCCGGATGGCACAAATACCACATCTTCATTCTCAATACGCTGCACCGCAGATTTAGGAAGGACTACCTTTAAGGCTATCTCACTTCGTCGGGGATGTACGGTGGCAAACAGTCCGGGAATCCATTCCCCGGACGGGTTTTCAACCTCAAGCCGAGCGGTGAGTGTTCGACGCTCGGGATCGGCAAAAGGAGTAAATAGAATAACTTCTCCGCTAGTGTGCACCTCCCTTCGCGTGTCCAGAACTTCCATATGGTCCCCTACCTGAATTTTTAGTCGGGTATCCGGAGGGATGGACGCATCTACCCATACAGACCTAAGATCTGCCAGGGTTAAAACGGTATTGTCCGAATCGACGTGCTCTCCAGTAGTTAAATGACGTTCAATTACGGTACCATCCATAGGCGCGCGTAAGGGATAGGATGTAAGGCTAGCGTCGTCGCTATTTTTTAATTCGGAAATCGCTGCGGAATCAAATCCGAGGGCCAGTAATTTCTGCATGGCCGTCTGCAGATGTATTTTTGCTTCAACGGCTGCTTGATCCGCAGCTAACACATCCTCGATGGAGTTGACCTCTTCGTTGCGCAAACGTTGTTCGCGCTCCCGACGGGTATCTGCCAAATCGTACCGTGCCGATGCCGCCAATAAATTGGATTTGGTGTCTGCCAGTTCCCGACTTTCGATTCGGGCTAAAATCTGACCCTTTTTGACCACTTGTCCTACGCGGATCTGAACGTCTCCTACGACTCCGGAAACCTTGGGTACCAGATGGACGACACGGTCCTGATTAAATCCAACTTCCGCTGGGAACGATTCCGTGGCCGCCAGAAAGCCCGATCCAGCGGTATCAAGAACCACATTTAAGCCTGCTGGAAGGTCGCTTTCATGATGATCATCATGTTTACCATGCCCATGGTCGTCATGGTCGTCATGGTCGTCATGATCGGCATGGTCGGCATGCTCTTCTTTACCCTGTTTTTCCTCATGCGGCGAGGGGTCATGATCGTGGTCATGGCCCTCTTCGGCACCTAGGGGGATGGAAAGTATACTGTAAATAAGAAATAAGAATAGATTACGGGGCATTGGGAGTTTCCTGTGGTTGGAAAGGGGGAAAAGAAAGAGGGGTGGTGTAATGAAGATCCGCAAGGGCTAGGTAGAGCTCTTTACGGGCAGCCAATCGCTCGCTCCTCAAATGGAGGAGGAGCTGATTGGCGTCTAGGAAGTCCAGCAGGCCACTACGGCCTTCTCGATAGGAAATCGAAACCGCATTCAGATGCCTCTCTGCTATCGGAATCATACTCGACGAAAAGGTTTGTTCCTGCTCCAAGGCATTCTCAAATGCGCTGAGGGCCTTGGTTAGATCGGCTTCGAGTTCTAATCGTTTGGCTTGAAGATCCGCCATCCTAGCTTGAGTCTCAAATTGAGCCACCTGCTTGCTGGAGCGGTTTCGGTTCCATAGCGGGAGGGGTACTTGTATGCCAACGATATACGATTGGGTATCGTCTTCCTCAAAGTGTTGCCATCCGGCAAAAAGGTCGAGCTCGGGCCAAACCAATGCTTGTGACAGGTGGACCTGTGCTTCGCCTACCCGAATCGCCGCCTCTAGGGATGACACTTCTGGATGATCTCCCTTGGATCCATTTGACTCGGACTGGACGATCGCATCCATGGAAAGCGCGTCCGGAGGCAGGTGGAAACTTTCGGGGGGAAGCCCCCACATGGAACTCAAACGTTTGTGGGTAGCCCTTGCGTTTTGTTGGGCTATTTTTAAATCCAGACTTGCCTGAGCTTGGGTGATTTGGACACGGTCTCGTTGGGGTGGGGCGGCCTTTCCGGCTTCGATACGTTTTTGAACGGCGGCAAGGGTTTGATTTGCGAGGTCCAAGGAATCTCTGGCTAGCATTACTTCTGCAGATGCGATGGCGGCGTCCACATACTGAACGATGGTCTCGTGAAGCAGTTGCCTCTCTCGGAGTTCATGTTCATATTCACGTTGGGTGAGTTCCGCTTCGGATTCTAAGCGGCGGCCTTTGCGGAGAGCAGGGGACTCAAGGGGTTGTGAGAGGATAACTTCGTAGCTGGCCTGATCCAAGCCTTGGTTATCCCGACCCATTTCTTCGGCACTGATTTCCAGACGAGGATTTAAGAAGGTTGATGATTGTTCAACTCGGGCCGCCGAAGCTTCCCGGCGATGATCACTTGCTTGGAGGCTGGGATGAAAACGTAGCGTGTTCGCTAAGGCCTTTGGGAGGGACAACGAGCTTGAGTCGGCGGATTCTGAGAATCCAACCGGGACGAATAGTAATAGACTAAGGACAATGAAACCTGCCCGGGGTTGATAAAGCATGAGGGACTCCTGAAAGAGAGAAGGGTAAGGGGGATCATCACAAAGCGTTGTGATGCGGGAATTCAGGAGCGGGATATCAAATACGCAGGGAAACCGTACTGCGGAAATAGTGCAGGGGGGTTCGCGGTGCTTCAAATGACCTTTGCGTCGCAACTCGGATAATCGGTAAGGGAGTCGGGAGGTCTTGGTAGCTAAAAATCGTTAGTGAGACAGGCTCGGTTAAGAGCTTCTGCGAGTGAAACGAGATCAGATCATAGCTACCCGGAAATAATTCCACATCCATACATTCGTGGGTGTCAACGCAGTCATGGCTTGAGCAATGGGTAGGGGACAGAGTATGGTCCGTGGGCTCAACGTCCACATGACCGTATTCCCCAACACACAAAGCCAAACCGGATAATCCAGCAAGGCTGAACGACAGGCTCAGCCAACCTACTAAGCAGATTTTAGAGATGAATCGGAACCATGGCACAAGTTTCTATAAGCCAATGCTTGCTACTTTGCAAAAAGATTTGGGTTAAAACGGAGGATGAATTTCCGGCCCCGTCAACAGGCCACTCGTCTGAAAGTGGTGGGTCGGGAGATCTATTCTCCGCTTCAACTTCGAATGAATATATCCCTTAACTCTTGCATATGGGGCATAAGAGCGCATTTTTACCCAACTGTGAAAAAGCTTTTCTATATTTGTGTACCTCTACTCCTCCTCTTCGGCATCTTTGTTTTTTATCCCGACGCGGAAAATTCGTTGAACCCTGCCGATCACAGGTTCTCCTCCCCTAAGGAAGAAAAAGTGGGAGACGCTTTTGCGGTATCCGCCCAAAAGAAATCGGAGGTTCAGGTTCTCAATCTAAAAGATGGATCAACACCTTCTATACCGAGCTTGGCATTCAGGGTTGAGGGAGTTAATTTGATTTTAGCCCTTGATGAAGCCATGATTCGAGGTGAAGACGGTAAAGAACGGCTCGTGGAATTAACCCCACCAGCCACCCGCGATACCTTAATGGCTCGCCTTGCTAGCTTAGGGAAGGGAGAGGCGGTTTTGCCGATAGCTTATCTAGAGGGAAGGGCGTTTTCAGAATCTACCCGCAGACTACTCACAGCCGATATACGGGTGCAGGCTGATGAGACCGAAGCCTCCGAGTTGGTTTCGCAGAATAATCTAGCCGTAAAGCAACGGCCTGATTATGCACCTGAATGGGTCATTCTACGTGCCCCGAATCCGCTCGCCGCCTTGGAGGCGGTGCTGGTCATGCGGACGGCTGGGTTTTCGACTGCGGATCCCTTACTCGCCAAGCAATGGAAGAGACGGACGGCTCCCAATGATCCGCTTTATTCTCAACAATGGCATTTGAATAATTCCGATGCGAGTCGAACTCATATCAACGTGGAGTCGGTTTGGGGCTATGGGGCTTCGGGAGGAATACGTGGAAACGGAATTAATATTAGTATTGTAGATGATGGGCTTGAGACCGGTCACCCAGATTTTGTGGGTAATATTAATACCGATTTGGATTTCGACTGGAACGGAAATGATTCGGATCCGGAACCTAGCCCGAGTGATAATCATGGTACCGCTTGTGCGGGGGTTGCCGCGGCTCGAGGGAATAATAATCTAGGGGTGTCTGGAGTTGCACCGGAGGCGGGCTTGGTGGGTTTGCGACTGATTGCAGCGTCGGTGACAGATGCGGAAGAAGGGGAGGCTATGACCTGGGAGAATGATGAGATCTTTATTTCGAGTAATAGTTGGGGGCCGGATGATGCTGGAGATCTCTTGACAGCTCCCGGAGCCCTTACGCTAGCAGCTTTTGAATCTGGTGTAACCAATGGACGGGGAGGACTTGGGACTATTTTTGTATGGGCCGGTGGCAATGGTCGGGATGCAGATGATAACTCTAATTATGATGGTTACTCTAATTCAATTTATACTATTGCGGTGGGAGCGATGGATGATGCGGGTGGTCCTGCATGGTATAGTGAACCTGGAGCAAATGTGGTGGTTGTAGCGCCTTCGGATGGAGGGAGTGAAGGTATTACTACTACCGATTTGACGGGTAGTGCCGGCTCTAGCTCCAATGACTACGCGAATGACTTTGGTGGAACCTCGTCCGCAACCCCTAAAGTTTCGGGGGTGGTTGCCCTCATGCTGGAGGCCAATCCTCAATTGGGTTGGCGGGATGTTCAGGAAGTTCTCATCCGTTCCGCGTATCAGATCAATCCGGGAAGTTCGGGCTGGTCAACAAATTCAGCTGGTCTCACCTTTCACCATGATTTCGGATCTGGCTTGGTGGATGCCAGCGCGGCGGTTTCGTTGGCGCAGATCTGGTCCCCGGTTCCTGTAGGTGAATCTACGACCGTAACTCGTGATAATCTCTCTTCCTCGATTCCTGAAAACACGGCCACCGGCGTTGAGCTCACCTTTACCCCTAGCGGAGACGAAATCACTGTGGAGCATGCGACGCTGCTTGTAGACATTGACCATACCTCCCGAGGTAACTTGGAAATTGTACTGATCTCTCCCTCCGGCATGGAAAGTCGACTTGCGGAATCGCGTACGGATTCAAACAGCAACTATGACGAATGGACGTTCTCAACCGTTCGGCATTGGGGAGAAGGCTCCTCCGGTAACTGGACCTTAAAAGTGGCGGATCGAAGCGGAAGCGGAAATAGTTCCGGTGGAACCCTTCGGAAAGCGGTACTTACCTTGCACGGTCGAAAAACGACTCCGCTCATACGGATAACAAACCCTTCCGAGGGGGAAGAGTTCAGTCCTGGCTCAACGGTTCAAGTAGATGTTGAAAGCGAGAATATTGATGCTACCACCGATCCCGGGCCTATTGTTCGGGTAGAGCTCTTGGAGGATGGTAATCTTCTTCTGACCGATACCTCTTCTCCCTTTTCCTTCCAGTTTACGGCTGAAGCAGGGACCTTTAGTCTGGTTGCCCGGGCCTATGATGCCGATGGCGATGTTCTTTCTTCCGCTCCGGTCCAGATCAGCGTGGAGAACCAAGCTCCTGTGGTAATTGCGGCCAGTCTTACGCCCTCCGATCCGGCCTATGCGGATTCAGGGCTCCTATTGACGGGCGTGGTGGCAACCGACCCAGAGAATGATGAACTTTCATTTTCGTACCAGTGGCAGTCCAGTACAGATGGAGTGCTTTTCACCGATGTAATTGCTGAGACGGCAGCTTACCTCACCGGCGGCGACGCACGTGCCGGTTTGGGTTGGAGCTGTGTGGTTACGGCGTCTGATTCCTCAAAATCGAGCGAACCCTTTACAACAAATCCGGTAACTTTGATCACCCGCCCTGAGACCACGGCGGTACGTGGGGCTTCTTATTCCTATCAAAGTGACTTGGTGATTAAGGGAACCGAAACCGTGTTAGAGCGCACGGCCATCATCAATGAATTTAGCCAAGGGCCGGCCGGAGGCAGTTCCGAATGGATTGAGATTCTGATGCTAAAAGAAGGGACACTAGCCTACTGGGATTTCCAAGATGAAGCCGGAAATATCGTGGTATTTCAAAATAGTGCAGTTTGGGATGATCTTCCGGCAGGAACTCTGATTGTGATCTATAACGGAGGCTCAACTAAAGATTCATTACTTCCCGCTGACGATGTTAATTCTTCCGATGGCGTGATGGTGGTTAGCAGTTCAAACTCTACTTACTTTGATGAGGGTTTTGATGTTTGGCCTCCTTTAGGTAATTCAGGAGATTCGCTTTTTTTATACAATATAGACTCAGAGGAAGTACAAGCCTTCTCTTATGGCAACAGCTCGCAAACCGCATTGAATGTGGGAGATATTGGCTCTGGAGATTCAGCTTCCTTCACAGGTAAAAATGAAGCAGAACTTGAGCAAGCGGAATTTTGGAGTCAACGTTCCTCAACGGTTTCAGGAACCACCGGCGTAACCCCTGGAAACTCAAACGGAGGGGATAACGATAGCTTTGTCACCGCTCTCAGAAATGGAACGCTCAATTTCCCTCCAGCCTTTAGGTTAGGAGCAGAGGTAACTCTTCCGGTCGGCCTCACACTCTCCACGGAAACAGGTTTGCTTTCCGGTACGATCTCGTCGGGCGCGGCGCTCGGCGCGTATCCCATTGTGATCGAGCGAGAGAATGGAGATGCCGTTATCGTTTCTCAATCGTTCACAATACAGGTTAGTAATCCGCCACCAATTTTTGTCGATTGGATTGAGGGATTTTCCGGCTTGGGAGCGCAAAAAGGAAGAGGAGAGGATCCGGATGCCGATGGCATCCCGAATGCATTAGAAAACTGGTTTGGAACCATACCCGGAGACGTCGAGAAGATTTTTGATTATCTAGAACTTCAAGGGCAGGCCATCACCTTTTCACACCCGCTTGCAGTTGCCCCCGCTTCGGATGTTATGGCCAGCTACCTCTGGTCTACAGACTTGAATAATTGGCAAGGTTCAGGCGAAGCTTACGAAGGAAAGATGGTCCTCTTCACCACCGAACCAGCAGCTCAATCCGGCTGGCTAAACGTCACCGCCACTATGTCTAGCAACGACATCGAACCGATATTTATACGTATTCGAGTGGAGTAAAAACGGAGGATGGGACTCCCGCCCCGTCAGCAACCCAAGCCTACTCGTCGGAAGACCCATCCTCCGTTATAATTCCCACAACGCCTTCACATCGTCCCAACCAGACAAAAATGGTATGGAGCGATAAATGTTCTCGTTTAGTAGATCTTCCTTGCTATACATACAAATGTTCCCTTTTTATTAAAATCCATTTTTTCTACCCTCTAGTATAATGACAGAACTCCAAAACAATGAATCGCCTCAACCTAGAGGAGAGCTCCTTGTTTACAGCACGGCTGATGGCTCATTAAAGGTAGATGTTCATTTGGAAGATGAGACCGTTTGGTTGACTCAACAGGGTATTGCTCATTTATTGGAAACGTCGATTCCAAATATTAGTATGCATATTCGGAATATCTTCGAGGAAGGTGAGTTGCTGAAAAATCCAACTGTTAAGAAATTCTTAACAGTTCGCCAAGAGGGGAACCGAGAGGTGAAACGTGAGTTGGAGCATTATAATTTAGATGTCATCCTTTCTGTGGGCTATAGGGTAAAAAGTGCTGTAGCGACGCAGTTTAGAATGTGGGCTACCCAACGTCTACGCGAATATCTCGTGAAAGGATTCACGATGGACGATGACCGGCTGAAAGAATCAGGAAATAGCCGATATTTCGAAGAATTATTGGCAAGAATTCGGGATATACGATCATCGGAAAAAGTCTTCTGGCGAAAAATTCTAGATATTTATGCCACAAGCATGGACTACGATTCCACGTGCGATGAAACCCGGCAATTTTTTAAACAGGTACAAAATAAAATGCATTGGGCTACTCACGGTCACACGGCTGCCGAATTAATTTTTGAAAGGGCGGATGCTGAATTGCCAGATATGGGAGTGACAAATTACCTAGGAGATCGCTTATTAAAACGGGATACCGAAATTGCTAAAAATTATTTAGGGGAGGATGAATTAACCCTATTAAATCGCATGGTGACGGCTTATTTGGAAATGGCAGAATTACAGGCCATGAACCGGCAAACCATGAAAATGACGGATTGGACGGAACGCCTCAATCAATTTCTCAGCATGACAGGTAGAGACTTGTTAGACCATGCCGGCTCAGTGAGTCACGAAATGGCCATTGGGAAGGCTCATCAAGAATACGCCGTTTTTCATGCCAAACGACTAGAGGAACCCACCAAAGTAGAAAAACACTTTATGAAAGCTGAAGCGGAATTGAGAGCCATCGAGCAAGCGACAAAAACTAATAATTGATTCATTATACTCCAATAACCCTTTCACATCATCCCAGCTGAAGGCGATTATCACATTTTAATTTATAAACTTATAAAAAATATTTCGTATTGACCATACAATTCAAGAATTGTTAGATCAAAATTTCAATAAACAAAGGGTAGGATGAGATTTTTCTATATATTATTCATAATAATTCTTATATGTCTAAAACCAATCTTTGCTGAAGATATTCGATACGACAAACTTTTGACCTATGAAAGAGTTTTGGTAAGGGATATTGAGAAAGATGGTATAGTTATAGTCCATAAATTTGGGGTGACCAAAATTCCAATTGAAAAGATCCCTATGGATATTAGAGAAGAGCTTGGGATGTCAATTGATGGAGTCTCAGAGTATAGAGATGCTGCTGCGAAAAATAAGCAAGCAGCAGAAAGAAGAGCAAGGCTTATAAAAGCTAACAGGGCTTTACTACAATCAGCTTATATGCGAATTCAAAATGCAGAAGTATTTCAAATAGTAGATGGAGGTGTGCTTGCGTATATTAAGACGTCATGGGATGGTACTTTTCGTGACGAACCTCAATATAAAACTGTGAGAACTGGGAGCTCGCTAAGCGGCTATCAAAACAAAAAAGTTAAAACTGGTGTAAAAAAGGTAAAGAATACTAAATATTATTCTGACGATTTAGTTTACATTAGTTGTGATAATAGCACCTTTATCGATGGAAGTTTTTTTGCTGGTGACGTTTGGGTTGCAGGTAGATACTCATATACCAATACACTTGGGGCCAGAACAACAATACCTAAACTTACTGCCAACCCTGAAGACATAATAAAAAGGTGATTTTCTTGTGACCTTACCCAGGCGCTTCTCTTGTCAGAGACAGATGTATTCTAATCATAATATTTATCATTACTGCTGTTATGAGTTTGGATGATTTAGTTACAACTCCAATAGCCCCTTCACATCGTCCCAACTGAGGGAATTCATCACCGCTTCATCTCCTTCCAGAGCGGCCTCGATGATTTCACGTTTCTGATCCTGCATTCTCGCGACCTTGGCTTCTACGGTGTTTCTAGTGATCAATTTCATGGCATAGACGGTTTTATCTTGGCCGATACGGTGGGCTCGGTCGGTGGCTTGGTCTTCAACCGCCGGATTCCACCAGGGATCAAAGTGAATGACCACGTCAGCGCCAGTGAGGTTGAGGCCCGAACCGCCTGCCTTTAAGCTGATAAGAAAAACCGGAATCTCATCATTGTCGTTAAATTCGTGCACTAAGGCTTGGCGATTTTTTGTGGATCCATCCAAGTAGGAGTAGCGAATCTCTTTTTCTTCCAAGACCTGCCTTAGAATCGCTAACATACTGGTGAACTGACTGAAAACCAGTACCCGGTGTCCGCCGTCGATCACTTCGTCGAGTAATTCGAGAAAGCTCTCTAGCTTTCCGCTGGCATCAGGGGCTGCAGGTTGTTTGGTAACTAAGGAAGGGTGTCCACAAATTTGCCTTAACTTCATGAGGCCTTGCAAGACCGCTAGTTTGGATTTCCCGCTTTCTACCTCGGTTTGAATAGAGGCCTTCACCTCATCATAGAGCTTTTGTTGATCGGGTTTGAGGTCGCAATAGACTCGACGCTCCAGGCGGGGCGGTAAATCTTTCGCCACATCAACTTTCAGCCGGCGAAGCAGAAAAGGTTTTAGTTTTTTCCTCAGTACATGCATCGCCGTGGCGGCCCCGGCACCGCCAGAACCGATGATGGATCCAAAACGTTTTTTGAAATCCGCTTCAGTACCGAGATATCCCTGCATCAGAAAATCCATCAGCGACCACAGATCCCTTACCTGGTTTTCTACTGGGGTACCGGTCAAGACCACACGATTGGAGGCTTTGAGTTTTTTCGCGGCCAAGGCGTTCTGAGTACCCGGGTTTTTAATATGCTGGGCTTCGTCGAGGATCAACGCAGACCATTCAATGCTTTCCGCTTTTTTTAAATCTCTGCGTAACAAGGCATAAGAGATAACCACAAGGTCACTTTCTGCTGCAGCCTCCCAAAACGGAGCCCTTTTGGAGCCCATAATGGGTACGACCTTGAAATGAGGAAGGAACTTCTGAGTTTCCTCTGCCCAGTTTTCCACGAGGGAGGAGGGGCAGACCACCAAGGCAGGATTACCCTTAGCCTCGGGCTTTATCCGTTCCAGCGAAAGCCATCCGAGAGTTTGAAGGGTTTTCCCCAAGCCCATGTCATCGCCCAAAATCCCGCCATAGCCCCCTTTCTCTAAAAGGCGTAACCACTGAATGCCGGTTTCTTGGTAGGGCCGCAGAATTTTCTGTAGCTCCGGAGCTAAGTCAACCGGTTCCAGACTCAATTCCTGATTCTGGGATGCGGCTTCTTGCCTCCAGGTTTCATCACTATTTACCGGAATACCGGTTTCATTATCGAGAAGAGACTGAATGTAGCCGCAAGCCCGTTTAGGAATGCGCAAAGACCCGTCAGCAGCCGGCTTGGCTTCCCTAACCGCATCCACAATCGCTTCTGTTTGTTTCCTTGGAAGTAAAACATAGTGATCCCCGGCTTTTACATAATCCTCCCCACGCTCTAAAGCTTTGCGCAAGGCTCCTTCGGTTAGACGTCCTCCCAAATGATCCCTTAAGCTAAGATTCATCGTGAACCAGTCTGGAGTATCTGCTTGAGTAAAGTCCATTCGCGCCAGAAGAAGTCCCGCTTTTCCGGCAACTTCTTCAAGTTGTCCAGCAAGCTCGATTTCCCAACCTAAAGGTTCTAAGTCATAGCGAACCGTGGATAGCAGATTCAAAATCGGGGTTTGCCCTTCGACGGTACCTAATCGATCTCCCGCACTGGCTTCAAAGCCCATTTTCTTTAACGTATCTAATGCCTGTTGTTCCGCCTCGCGATTACGTCCGCCATAGGCAAGCGGATCCTCTGGATGCGGAAGGCTACACAATTTGTCCGGGTCGGGCCCGTTGGCCAACACCTCAAGATCTCCATAGGATGCATGTAGAACCCCGCTCACAAATTGAAGACCGCCCTTCAAACGTAAATGAAAGGGGGGGCTTACCGGCTTTTCTGTAAAAGCATCCTCAGGAACTCGGTTCTCAATCAGCATGTGGGCTTCCATTTTAGGAAGTTGCTCTTTGAGAAAACTCATTACTTTGTTTCGGGGAATGCGAACCGGACCGGAACACAAGCCCTGCAGCTCTTTAGGCGGAACCGCTTCCAAGGGCCAAGCATTCGATCCTGAGAGCACCCATCCTTGACGGTCAGCTAATGCCAAAAGGGGTTGGCTCCCTGCGGCGGAGGGAATGGGGAGCTCCATCTGCAAATTCACTTTCAGTTCGCCACTACTTCGATCCAAATCCACGGTTAGCATAGGTAATATGGCTTCATTATGAAGCTCCAATGGCTTTGGCCATTCCATGATTCGTATGGATTCGGGAGCATGAAAATGCAAAATCTGAACGAAATCGGCTGAATTTACCGGAAAAACGGGTTTTAGCTCATCACCTAGAATGTCCTCTAAAAGAATCAGTAGTTTCTGATCAGTTTCTGAAAGTTTCAGCACCTGAGAGAAATGAAGTTGGTCGGGGCGCCGCACTCTGCCTTCCAGTTCGAACGCTGGAATGATATTAATTTGATTTTTGATCAGTTCCTCGGCCCAGGTACGCCGCAAGCTGAGTTGCAGTTTGGCTTCTACACCTGAACTACCGATTTTTCGGAAATGCCGACGCCGTTCGGGAACGATTTCCATACGTTTCGCCACTCTAGCGGCCCGTTCAGCTAGTGGATCTGCGTTTTCCGCCCGCCAGGCCAGCATCACGGCGATGATATGTCCGCAAATCAACCCTTCTTGGCGATTGACTCTGCAGGGGCATTTACTGGAGGGTTGATTTTTTTCGTCTAAAGAAAATCGAGTAATTTGTGAGCGATCCCGAATCGAGATTCGTCCTTCGAATTCCCCATTTTTGGATGTGAAATGTTCTACTTTACTCTCGTCAAACCACCGAACTCCGTCTTGAAAGTAAGTTGGAGAGGTCCATTTTTTCAAATCGTCATACGAAATAAGCATGAGAGGCGGATATCCAAAACCACAGCGGAAGCAAGCGAAAGCCACTCTGCTGGTTTTCGGCACGAAGTCGCCAGGTTCACGAAGGAATGTAAGAAGGTTTCAATTTTGTTGGTCCATTTGGAAAATACCTAGAAACCTGCCGATCTTCGTGCTTTCGTGGTGAATTCTCCCAGTATAGACCGTTCCGATGCTCGAAATATGAAATAATAGGATGTCCGACTCTCGGAAGTGTTTGACAAACAGCCGTTGCTTATTATTGTGCGCCTGATTTAAATCGTTAAAAGTATAACAGTAAAAACCAACAATTTCCATAGGACGGGCTCATGAGCGCCGATTTTACCATTTCAAAAGGTCTAAACCTTCCCATACTGGGAGCACCGGGGTCAAAACTCCGGCAGCTTTCTGCTAAGGGTACGATTTCTGTATTCCCTTCAGAGTACAAGAAGGTGAAATTCAAATGTTTGGTTGAAGAGGGCGATAAAGTTACTCGTGGTGGTAAACTTGCTCGTCGCAAGGACTTACAAGAATTTTTCGTTTGTTCCCCTGTTTCTGGTACGGTCAAAGCGGTTAATTTGGGTGATCGCCGCTCTTTGAAAGAAATTGTCATTGAACCCGATGGTTCTGATGCTGCAGAAAGCTTTCAAACCTTTACTGTAGACGGTATTCTTCGTGCCAAAGCAGAAAATGTGATGGCGGTCCTTCTGGAATCCGGCTTTTTGGGTCTTATCCGCCAGCGCCCGTTTAATCACACTGCTGATCCCGCGAGCAAACCTAAATCGATTTTTGTAAACGGAATGGCCAGCGCACCTTTTCGTCCGGATGCTCATATTATGGCTCAGGGTAAGGGGGATGCGATTCAACTCGCTTTGAACGCTCTCACCCTACTAACGGATGGACCGGTTCATTTGAACCTGGCGACAACCGAAAAAGACGCGAACGATGTGTTGACCCAGGCGGCTAATGTTCAAATTAACTACTTTGGTGGCCCGCATCCTTCTGGCAACACCAGTACTCATATACACAATTTGGACCCGATCATTCCAGGAGATGTCGTGTGGACGCTTCGGGTCTCCGATGTAGTTCGCATCGGTGAGTTGCTCCTAACGGGAGTTCTTCCTAATAAGCAACGCATTATGTTGGCAGGTGAAGGTTTCAAAGAAGAAGCCCGTGGATATGCGGATGTGGATACCGGGATGTCATTAACGGACGTTCTGGGCACCTCACTTGAGGAAAACGAACAACGAATTATTCGTGGTGATGTATTAGCAGGAGAAACGATTATTCCTTCGGAATCTGTTATCACCTATTTTGACGAAGGCTTTGTCGCTCTGCCAGAAGATAAAGAGCGTCATTTGTTAGGATGGTATGCTCCCACCAAAACCCAATACAGTGCTCACAAAGTTGTCCCTAGTAATTGGCTGAAAGATAAACTCTTTTCTTTTGGAACTAATACTCGCGGTGGACATCGCGCCATGGTGTTGACGGGCATTTACGATCCTTACGTGGCTCTGGACATTTTGGTCGATCCATTGGTCCGCGCTTGTATTGCTGGAGAAACCGAGGATGCTATTGCAATGGGTATCTTGGAAAGCGAACCAGAAGATTACGCTCTTTGCACATTTATTTGCCCATCTAAAAATGATTTTGGTAAAATTATTGCCGACACGCTCGACCTGATTGAACAGGAAGGATTCTAATGAAAGACATTAAAAAATTAATCACAGAGAAGCACGATTCAATCCGTGCTGATTTTGAAGAAGGCGGAAAGTTTGAGAAATTATATCCGCTGTTTGAAGCACAGGATACCTTTGCATTAACTCCCCCCGATACCACCAAGGGTCTCACCCATGTACGGGACGCTGTTGATTTGAAACGTGTGATGTTTACGGTTGTGGTTGCGCTGATCCCTTGTCTGCTCTGGGGAATCTTTAATGCCGGTGCGCAATATTATCATTACAGTGGTATCGAAACGAATTTGATCGCGAAGCTTTTCCGTGGCTCCTTAATTGTGATGCCGATTGTTTTGACCTCCTATATTGTGGGGGGGATTTGGGAAGTCACCTTCGCGATTGTCCGAAAACACGAAATTAACGAAGGGTTTTTGGTAACCGGATTACTATTTCCGCTGACCTTACCACCGACCATGGCCCTGTGGCAGGTAGCGGTAGGTATCAGTTTCGGTGTAGTCGTTGGTAAAGAAGTATTCGGAGGTACTGGATTTAATATTCTTAACCCTGCTCTTACTGCCCGTGCTTATCTTTTCTTTGCTCATGCCAAAGACATGACGGGTGAAATTTGGGTCGCAGCTAAAGATGGAGCTACCGGAGCTACCCCCCTTGGAATGGGTGCTGCTTACGGCGGTGAAGGCTTGAATGTAACCGAAGAATTAGCCCAACGCGGACATACCTTTTGGAGCATGTTCGGCGGACTTGAAGCTGGAAGTATTGGTGAAACAGCCGCTATCCCGGTTCTCCTAGGAGCGGGTATCTTGATTGTATCTGGAATTGGTTCCTGGCGAATTATGCTAAGCGGTTGTTTAGGCTTAATTTTCGCAGGAGTCCTAATGAATTTCATGCCTACGGAGGGGGTGGAAGCTGGTAAAGTGGTTCAATTCACTACCTGGACCCAAATTCCATTCTTTTACCACTTTGTCATGGGGTCTTTCCTTTTTGGTATTGTGTTTATGGCAACCGATCCGGTTTCTGCCGCCGCTACCAATACGGGTAAATGGATCTACGGTGCTCTAATCGGGGTGGTAACTGTTCTGGTGCGGGTCACAAATCCCGGTTACCCAGAAGGCGTAATGCTCGCAATTCTCTTTATGAATGTAATGGCCCCCATGATCGATTACTATGTAGTCCAAGGGCACATCAAAAACCGCAACGCGAATCTTCGGAAGTTCAGTTATGCAAAAGGATGATGTAAACACAATTCGCTTCGCTGCGATTATCTGCTTAGTCTGCAGCATGGCCTTGGCCGGCGTGCAGGGAACCTTGCGCAGTACACAGCAGCGCAACAAACAAATTGACGGTCAGATCAATGTATTAAAAGCATTGAACCCTGACTTCGCTCCAGATGGAAGTCAGTTGTCAGATGAAGTTCGTCTGGCCTACTTTCTCGAAGGAAAAGTACCGAAGGAATTAATTCCCCAGTACTTCGAAAATTTCGTGGTGACAGAAGAAGTACCACTGGAAGATGAAAAAATTGGTAAACTTTACACGCTCAAGAAAGACGACAAGATTTTGGCCTATGCGTTTCCTGCGGAGGGCAAAGGCTTATGGTCTACCGTTCATAGTTACGTGGGGCTGCAATCGGATATGTCTACCATTCGTGGAATTACCTTCTACGATCATGGGGAAACTCCTGGATTGGGTGGAGAGTGTTCCAAGCCTTGGTTCCAAGAGAATTTCCGTGGAAAGAAAATGTGGCTGGACGGAGAACCCGTCAAGCTCATGATTGCTAAAGGCACTGCCGAACCTGTAACCGACCACAATGTCGACGGTATGAGTGGAGCGACCATCACCGGTAACGGTATCCAAAAATTTGTGAATCTAACCTATCAACAATACAATGAGGCCGTCTTCTCTGAAAGACGTGCGATGTAGGAGAGTTGAATGCCCGCTATCAATAAAATTGTTTTAGACCCCCTGTCGGAGAATAACCCGATTACCGTACAGATGCTGGGAATCTGTTCCGCACTCGCGGTAACGGCTCAGCTACCTACCGCCATCACCATGTCCCTTGCGGTAATTGCCGTCTTGTGTGCTTCCAATACCACGATTTCACTTTTGCGTAATGTGATTCCTCCGAAGATCCGGATGATTGTGGAAATGGTCGTTATTGCATCCCTGGTAATTATAGTTGACCAGATATTGAAAGCCTTCGCTTTCGAAATCAGTAAACAGCTATCGGTTTTCGTCGGCTTGATTATCACCAACTGTATTGTGATGGGACGTGCCGAAGCCTTTGCAATGTCCAATCCACCCAAGGCCGCTTTTCTAGACGGACTTGGAAATGGCCTCGGTTACTCTGCAGTTCTCCTAATCGTCGCTTTTATTCGGGAATTAATCGGATTCGGAACCCTAGCCGGTTTGAAAGTCCTTCCCGAATCCTACCCTGGAAATGGTCTTATGGTGATTGCGCCTGGTGCCTTTGTGGTCATCGGACTTTTGATCTGGTTACAACGCACTATCACCAAAAAGTATGAGGAGGCCTAAGTATGGGACACCTAATTGATATTTTTGTTCGGTCGATTTTCGTAGAAAACATGATTCTTGCTTACTTCTTGGGTATGTGTTCCTTCTTGGCGCTTTCTAAGAAAGTAGATACTGCTTTTGGTCTGGGAATGGCGGTAGTGTTCGTATTGGGTATTACCACTCCGTTGAATTACTTGATCTACAACTACCTGCTGAAACCCAATACCTTGGTTCAGGGTGTAGATTTAAGTTTCCTCAACTTTCTTTGTTTTATCGCAGTAATTGCATCTACGGTACAGCTCGTGGAAATGTTATTAGACAGGTATTTCCCCCCTCTTTACAATAGCTTAGGAATTTTCCTGCCCTTGATTACGGTAAACTGCTCTATCCTAGGTGGCTCCTTATTTATGGTAGAGCGTGACTATAATTTGGCTGAATCTACGGCTTTCGGTTTCGGAGCGGGCGTAGGTTTTTTCCTCGCAATTGTAGCTCTCGCTGGAATTCGCAACAAACTGCGCTATTCTAATATACCCCCGGGTCTTCGTGGCTTGGGAATTACATTTATTCTTACTGGTTTAATGGCTTTGGGTTTCCAGTGCTTCTCCAGTATTTCTTTACTCGTTCCGTAAATTTTCAGATCGAAGGTTAGTTATGATATTTTTTCTCCTCAGTATAATCGTTTTCACCGGAGTTATCTGCATGTTGGTGTTTGGACTTATGTCCGCATCCAAAGCCTTGTCTCCTGGAGGAATCGTCACCATTGACATTAACAATGGCAGCAAAATTCTTCAAGTTGAGCCCGGCACCAGTCTCTTAGGGAGTCTCGCCGCAAACGACATCTTTCTTCCCTCTGCATGTGGTGGAGGTGGGACCTGCGCCATGTGCAAATGTCAGGTAAAAGAAGGCGGCGGTCAGATTCTTTCTACCGAGAAAAGTCAGATTTCAAAACCAGAACAGAAAGATGGCACCCGTCTGAGCTGTCAGTTGAAAGTCAAAGACGACATGAAAATTCTTGTTCATGATGAGGTCTTAGAGATTAAAAAATTCGAAGGAACCGTTCGTTCGAATAGCAACGTGGCGACGTTCATTAAAGAATTAATTATAGATCTTCCTGAAGGCGTGGACTTGAATTTCCAAGCTGGTGGTTACATTCAGATCGACGTTCCTACCTATGATATTAAATTCAGTGATTTCGATGTCGAAGAAGAATATCGTGCAGACTGGGACCACTTCAAAATGTGGGACAATGGATTCGAGAATGAAGAGGAATGTTTCCGTGCGTATTCCATGGCCAACCATCCTGCGGAAGGAAATATGGTAATGTTAAACATCCGTATTGCCGCACCACCTCGGGGTATGGATGTTCCTCCCGGGATTTGTTCTACTTACACCTTCAACTTGAAGCCGGGTGACAAAATTACGCTGTCCGGTCCCTACGGAGAGTTTTTCATTCGCGAAACCGAACGTGAAATGTGCTACATCGGTGGTGGAGCAGGAATGGCGCCGCTACGTTCGCACCTCTTCCATTTGTTCCAGACCTTGAAAACCGGTCGGAAGGTTACGTTTTGGTACGGTGGACGCTCCAAGAAAGAATTATTTTACATGGAAGATTTCGATGCGATCAAAGCGGAATATCCCAATTTTAATTATGTCATTGCCTTAAGTGAACCACAGCCTGAAGATAATTGGGAAGGACCTACGGGTTTCATTCACCAAGTGTGTCAGGACGACTATTTACTCAAGCATGATGACCCCACCGAAATTGAATATTACATGTGTGGACCGCCTCCCATGATCGCCGCGGCGAACAACATGTTGTTCAACATCGGCGTCGAAAAAGAGATGATCTCTTACGACGAATTCTCTTAATCGAGAGCCCTTAAAAAAATCTCCGGTTTTGCCGGAGATTTTTTTTGGGTTCGTAAGCCTAAATCTTACGAGTAGGATTGGGTTTACAGTAGTGGTGTTGATTTGCATGCCCTCTATCCACTGACCTCGATCTATCCGAAAAGTTTCGTTATCTGTGGTTAAAAATACAAATCTGGTATAGGAGCAAGGCCTATGAAAAAAACATTCTCGCTTACGGATACTGGTAATCACAAAAATATCGAACGGCATTTAGATGCGGTTAAAAACGATTTACGCAAATATTTGCGTCGTGAAAACAAACGCACCCTACCCGAAGACTTTGATTATTGGGATTTTGACTGCCGTTTCGGCGAAACCGATGCGACAGCGGAAACCATAGTTCCAGGGGAAGTCGTCAAATGTGTGGATAAAGCCAAAGCCGCAGGTTGGGACAGTTTCTATATGGAGATTATGGTGCGCGCGGTTGCCAGGCCCAAGAGACCTGATGCTCTCGCTCCTGAATCTAACGGGACGCCTAGCGAAGAAGACTAATGTCGGATTTGAATCTGAAGTCGACGCTTTCCTTAAGTGATGGCTCTAAAATTCCTCAATTGGGCTTTGGAGTATTTCAACTCACTGACCCAGCCGAATGTAAACAAGCGGTTGAAACCGCTTTGGATGCCGGATATCGTCATTTTGATACCGCAGCTGCATACAACAATGAAGAATTCTTAGGCGAAGCCTTCACCGGATGTGGCATTGCACGAGATGACCTCTACATCACTACCAAGTGTTGGATTTCGGATTTTGGCAAAAGCGAAACTCGGAAGTCACTGGAAACGAGTCTGGGTAAATTAAAAATGGATTATGTAGATCTGTATCTGCTCCATTGGCCCGAAGACGATACCATGATGGATGCCTGGGAGGCCTTGATTGCACTGCAGGCCGAAGGTAAAATTAAATCAATTGGCGTAAGTAATTTTTCGGTCGCACGTTTTGAAGATTTCTTTTTTAAACATACTGAGGTTGTTCCCGTGGTTAATCAAATTGAATCTCATCCGTTGCGGGTCCAAAAAGGTGTGCAACGTTATTGCGAAGGGAAGGGGATCGTACTTGAATCCTATTCGCCATTGGCACGGGCGGAAGTACTGGCATCTGAACCGTTGAAAACCTTGGCCACTGAAACGGGCAAAAGTCCTGCACAGGTTGTTTTGCGTTGGCACCTTCAGCAGGGCAGAGTGGTGATCCCAAAATCGGCTAATCCCAAACGAATTCGTGAAAATTGTGATCTTTATGACTTTCGTTTGACTGCGGAACAGATGGCACATATAGATGCGCTTGAAGCAGGCCGATCGGTGATTGGTTGGCGTCCAAACGACGGGATGGGTTGGTACTGAAAGCGTCTTTAACGTAGCTTAGACTTTTCCGTTCGACACACGGCATGGGTAGGCTTCAAAAGGTATCCACGGGGTTCTCTTAAGCCCCTTGCAAGCGCTTTAATTCATCCCGGTGCCTGCGTTGAGTTTTCTTTTGTACATAGCGAAGGAGTTTTGGGGAACTTGCAAAAGGAAAGAGGGCTTGAAAACCGGCTAAAAAAGCTTTCCGTTCCTCAAGGGGGATTTGACGCGGGAGGGATCCGTTTAACTGATACAAATTACGGATAAAGGTTCGGCGTGACAAACGAGCGGGTCGAAGGTCTTCCAGATCAATCCAGTAAAAGATCAAATCTTTCAGTTCTTCTCCTTGAATCAAGATATTCGAAAGTTTTAAATCTATGTGGGAAAGTCCGTGCTGATGAAGCTTAAGAATTTCGTTGCGTAGTCGGTGCCGAAATTCGACTCGTTGTGAAGGGGACATCTTTGGGAATTCCCGCCGAAGCCAAGCCCGCAAGGTCTCCATGGCAGGAAGTTGATGACTAATGAAAAACGATTCTTTTAAATGACCGTTTTCATAGTGCTCTAGCCAACCGATTCCTCGAATTGCGGGTAAGTCGATTTTTTTCAGAACTTGAGAGCCTGCCCAAGCCCGTCGTGCACGTGAGGTCTCCCATCGCTGTTTCCATTTCTTTGGATTTTCAGCGTACCGTTTTACGATCACATCTTCACCAAGCAATTCTGTTTGAACCACAATGGCACGTTGACTGTGGCTAAGCTCTGAGGTTTCAGCTTTGAGTCCATCCTCTAACATTTCATGTAATACTTTAGCCTCTGTCGTGGGGTGTGAAGGCCAATGGGCGATAAAGGTCGATTTTACCTGTTTATCCATTTCTAGAACGAACTGATAGTCCTGCTGGACGTTTCGTTGGTGATCGGTTCGCTGTTTTGTAATCCAAACACTAACCCAATCAAACCAGCCTGATTGCGAATTTTCCATCTCCCCACAAAAAGAAAAGATAAACCGGAAAGCGTTTCGAATGGATGTCCCTTGGGAAACACACCAGCTTGAAAAAAGTTCGGATAAATCCTGCTCTAGAAGAATGCGTGAGGGGTAGGGTTGGCGTTCGCCTAAAGGTGCAGGAGTTAGCTGTAGGGGAGAGTGCAACAAATCAGCTTCCTCCATCTGGATGTCACGAAGTCGACCACCGTTTTGAACGTATCGGGCGCTAGCTCGACCCGCTTCTATAAAAAAAACGTTTCGTACTCTGGAAGGAGGAAGTGCAGGAATCATTTAACCTGCTCGGGAGAGGGCTTCCCTCGTTTGACCCGGTCTATTTCTAATAACCGCTGACGCTCCCGTTCGCGGGCCCCGGCCAATTGTTTCTCGGTTTTATGTTTAAAACAACTTGGGCAACTCACCCCTTCTTCGTAGCCAAGCGTAGTTTTATCTCGAGGTAGAATTGGATTCCAACAACCTCTACAGCATTCTGTTTCACCAGGTTGAAGATTTTCATCGACGGTTACCCGATCATCAAACACAAAGCATTCACCTTTCCAAAGGCTTTCCTCTTTGGGTACGTCCTCAAAATATTTTAAGATTCCCCCCTTTAGGTGATAAACGTCTTCAAACCCTTGTTCGAGCATGAAGGCACTTGCTTTTTCACAGCGAATTCCACCCGTACAAAACATGGCTATTTTCTTATCTTTTTTAGGATCTAAGTTCTGTTCCACATAGCTGGGGAACTCCGAAAATTTCTCCGTATGAGGGTTTTCCGCCCGTTCAAAGGTACCGACTTCGCATTCAAAATCATTCCGAGTGTCAATCACCCTCACATCAGGATCCAAAATCAAGTCATTCCAATCCTTGGCTTCCACGTAATGTCCAACAGTGGTTTTATGTGGCAGGATATCTGGGCGAGCCAAATGAACAATTTCCGATTTCAGTTTTACTTTAAGCTTTCGGAAAGGTTTTTCATCCGAATAGGAAAACTTATGGTCAATGGGCCCGAAACCGCAGTCCTTCTCTAGATAGTCCATCCATTCCTTAATGGTTTCTTCATCCCCGGCCATGGTTCCGTTAAGCCCTTCTTTTGCGAGGAGGATACTTCCGCATATTCCCCGCTCCTCGCAATACGACATGAGAATAGACTGGAGGGCTGCCGGGTCGGGCAGATCCAAAAACTTATAAAAAGCAACCAACGTCCATTTCATGGCCGCACCTTTACAGCCGAAGTCCTTTGGGCTCCAGAGAAAAGAGAGAATTGGTGATGGCGAAGGCTTGATCGATTGGCATGGATTTCTTTTCGTGACCCCTTCCCCAAGTATCCGAATAGATAATCTCATTTTTCCGTAGATTGTAGCCGATGATCATGCGCAGGTGTCCGCCAGCACTGGTGGGGGGGGCTTCTGCAAACATTCCTAATTGTACACTCCAAGAGAGCGGGCATCCGGCATCGACATACTTCTTAACTTTCTCTTTGAATTTATTAAAACCTGAGCGACGTCCCATTCGAACCTCGAGATAGGTATTGGGGTCGAAGCTTTGATAGACATCCGTAATCATAATAACACCGGTTTCTTGGAGCTCGACCTGATCCAATCCGCTTTTCTTGGCTGATGTATTATATCGTTCGACGGTTTTGAGGAAGTCTTGAAAGCCCCATTCGATATGGGTCGAAAGCCTGAAGTCATATTGACGACCCACCGCTTGGAGCGCGCTTTTCAATTCACGGGAACTGGTACCGCCACTAGAAGTGGTATTGGCAATTTGTGCGATTTGGTGCTGGTCGACCTCTTGACCGAAGAAACGGAGGATCCGTTCCGACGTTGCTGCAGCACAGTACCCTTTGGGTCCTTGATCCACCATCGGTATATTATCAATATACACATCACCGGAAGTTGCATCACGTACGATATTCTTTTTAATCTCGTTGTGATTAACAGTGGTATTGGCATAGGTCGGAATTTCAGTCGCTGTAAACTTTTTCGCGTTTAGCCTTACATATTCCGCCCGAAAGGGATTGGAGGTATAGGAATACGCTAGCTCGAATTTTATTTTAGGTCGTTGCCAAATTCGACTTTCGTCTTGGATACCACTTCTTTTGGACTTATTATTTCCGGGTTGCGACTGAACGCGAAGGGTTGAGGTGATCTCACCAATTAAGGTGCGAACAAGCTTTTGAAAGTTAGCTTCGGAAAGACGTTCTTCCGCATCCCCTCGGTTAAAATAGGACACCATCATACTGTCCGGATTCCCATCATCAAAGCGTACAACCGCTTCGACCACAGCTTCACCAAAAAAGGGCTTTTGAAGCGGGGCGGCACGGGAGGATTGATTTACATCCATCCAGACAAAACCAAGCGGAGCGGCTTTTTGGGCAAAGATTTCTGGATCCCACTGCCAAAAAGCAGCGCTATCTGCCATCCAATATTCGAGCGGGGGAGCGTTTTCCTCTGAAAACAAAGGGAGAGCAATTAACAGACATGTAAGGCCTGTTATCTTTAGGAACGTGCCAAATAGGGTCACTAAACTCATAGGGATTCACAAAAATTGTATATTAAACTATCTAATTATTTACAGCATCCTCCGTTGGGGATGTCAATCTACGCTTCTTTTAAGCTCTGGGGTATTTTACTTAGTTTAACCGTAAAAACACTTGTCATGGTGAAAAGTTTATAACAGTACTTTAGGTATAGCTTTCGTCTATGTATCAATATTATTGAAGCTATCCTTCTTCACGATCCACCAATGTACTTAAACGCTATCTCATATGTACCATGAAACTGATCCTTAAAAGAATTCTCCTATTCACGGTCCTTAGCTCATCGCTTTTACATTCTGCAACCTTTGATTGGGGGGATGCACCGGACCCGGCTGCGGGAAGTTCTTTGGGCAATTACCAGACCCTTGCTGCAGACGGTGGGCCAAACCATGAGATCATACTTGCCCCAGAAATGTATATAGGTGAGGTCGGCCCGGACGCGGAAGCGGATGCTCAAGAACATGTAAACGCATTAGGGGATGATGCTAAAGAGATCGCAGATGAAGATGGGGTTCTGTCCGATTTACGTTTCCATGAAGGTTCCATTCCGCAAATTGAGATTGAAGTGCTTAATAAAACCCCCGGTCCAGTAACCTTAGGGGTGTGGTTGGATTTGAATGTGGATGGTAAGTTTGAAGAGTCGGCAGATGAGCGAGTCATCATCAATGTGCCTTCAGATCCGAAAGCCCAAATTTTTACCGTGAATATGCCCAATGTTCCTTCAGGTATCGCTGGGAACAGTCCATTGGGACGCCCCTCCTTTTTGCGTATCCGTTTGAGTACGAATGCGGCCGCGGCTTCGTTGGCTACGGGGCCTGCACCGGATGGAGAGGTGGAAGATTGGGAAGTTCGATTTTTTAAACCGATGGATTATGGGGATTTGCCCGATGCGAATGCCGGATCCGGGTTTAATGACTATCAAACCCGCTTAGCGGATAACGGACCTTATCATATTATAGATAGTGCACTCACTTTGGGGGCCGAGGTCGATCCTGACGTTGATGCGTTTCCTGGTGCGGACGCCTTGGGAGATGACGAGGATGGGTTAGATGATGAAGACGGGGTCATGCTGCCTCATTTTTACAGGGGGGACACGATAGAACTTGAGTTCACGGTGAAAAATGAAACGACCAGTGATGCCTACTTGGCTCTGTTTGCAGATTGGAATGGAAATGGTTCTTTTGCGGATAGCGGAGAACGCTGGGAGAAAAATGTCTTCCCGGATGTTGGGGTTCAGGTTGTTTCACTAAGTATCAATGTACCGGCTTTGACCGCAAATAATGTGGCGTTGAGGGTTCGGTTATCTCCTGAAATCGGTTTGGGACCGACGGGCGTGGCCTCTAAGGGAGAGGTAGAAGATTACCGGATTCAGATTTCTACACAGGATTTCGGGGATTTACCAGATACGGGAATCCAAAGTGGGTATAAAAACTATCAGACCCTTTTGGAGAGTAATGGACCCTGGCATCGCATCGTTCCCGAATTATATTTGGGAGATGTACCGCCGAATTCTGAGTTTGACGGGCATCCTTCAATGGCCGCGGATGGAGACGCGGTGGATGAAGGTGGATTGGTGGCTTTGGTTTGGGATTGGCAACTTGCATTTGATGATGAGACCGGCTTTCTTCCGGGCGAAAGTCTTTTTCAGCTGAGGTTGACTCAGTCCGCAACCAATAGTTTGGGGGTTAATGCCAAGATGATATTCTTTCTCGATGTAAATCAAGATGGAGATTTTACCGATGCGGGGGAGCGAGTGGCTTATGATGTCCCCGCAGGGTCGGAAGGCCTCGAAATTTTTCATACCTTTGATATGCCATTGGATTTAATAGCACCCGGAACGAATGAGCGCTATGGTCGTATACGACTATCCACGCAAGCGGGTTTACTAGCGGATGGTGGTGCCACTGAAGGAGAAGTAGAGGACTACCTCATTTCATTTGAAGTCGTTACCCCTGAAGAAGGCGGCCCCGCTTTTGAACTCTATGGAGTTGGATGGTTTGGTAGCCTTCCGGACACCACGCCTGAAACGGGGCCCGGGGACTACCAAACCCATCCTGATAACGGAGGTCCAACTCATTTTCTTTTAGACAGCTTAGGTCTAGGAGACTTTAGTGGCGAAATTCCTGGGGGAACTACTCCCGGGCCACTTGCCAGGGGAGAGGTGGCAAATTTTCCGGTATCGGCGACAAATGTATCGGGTGAGGCCGGTTGGATATATGGATTTGTGGATTGGAATGATGATGGGGATTTTGAGGATGCGGATGAAATGGCGACGGTGATAGAGCTTCCCGACGGTACGGATAACGGAGACTTTATAGTTTCAATGAACGTGCCGTGGAGTGCAGTAGAAGAAGCTGCGGTAGGAGCACGTTTTAGGGCTTCCAATCTGTCGCACTTGGACGCGCTAGGTCCCGGAGGTTTGGGAGAAGTCGAAGACCAATTTATTACCGTAAGCGCCGTGTATGATTTTGGGGATCTTCCGGATACCGGACCCGGAACGGGTGTGGATAATTACCGGACCTTACGAGAAAACGGAGGCGCGTATCATCGGATTTCGCCGGATCTTTTTATAGGCGTTGCACCTGATGCGGAATATGACGGTCAACAAAGTGCGGATGCTCGAGGGGATGATGAACTAGGGTCCGAAGATGAAGATTTTTCAGCGGATGGTCTAGCTCCAAATTTTCAAACTACTATAGAATATGATACGTATTATGTACCTATTGATGCGTTGACAGGATATTTTATGTACCGTGCCTTTTATTTTGCAGAGATGACGAATACTACGGGTGAAGTAGCTGCATTAGATATATTTTTAGACCGTACCGGAAATGGGCAACTTGAATATGTGCGCACAAAGGATATTCCATCAGATGGGACATATTTTATTTTGGAATTGATTGACTTAGGCCCCGCGTCAGATGGAGCAAATACGGTTGCGGTGCGGTCACGATTAAATGAGTCTAGTTTGGTAGAGCCTGATGCGAATGGTTTCGGAGGAATTGGCGAAGTAGAAGATCGTTTTTACACCTTTCAGAATGGTTATGAAGAGGAGCAGTATTTAGTGGGCTCTTTACCCGATTCGGGTCCGGGAACGGGTCCCGGAAATTATGAAACCGCACCCGAGAATGGTGGGGCGGCACATGATAAAGTTTTTGAAACTTCTTTTTTTGGAAATCTTGATGGACCTACTAAAGATGATGACGGATTACGTATTCCTGATACCTTGCGCCGATCGGAAACCAATACCCTCCGGGTGATTGCAACGAACCCAGACGCCATAGACGCAGCATATGTCTATGCTTTTGTAGACTGGAATCAGGATGGGGATTTTGAGGACGAGGCGGAAAGTGCTCGCCAAGATTTGCCTTCAGATGAAACGAATTTGGCTTTAGATTTTGTTTTTGAGGTGCCAGCGGATGCACCTTTGGGTGATGGGGTGGGGGCGCGGTTTCGAGTGAGTGATCTAGATTCCTTAGGGGCTAATCATTATGGTGGAGCAGGGATGGTAGTGGATCAACTACTGACCTTGTCGCGGAGTCATGCGGAGCAATCTCTTGAGGATTGGATAGACGTACATACTTTAGTCGGGGCAGATCGAGATTATGATGGAAACCCAGATGGAGATCAGCGGGTCACCATGATGGAATATGCCACTGACGGCGATCCCAATGAAGCGGCCGATGCATCGCTTGGGTTTTGGCTAGAAGAAGTCGAAGATGAAGGGCAAAGCTGGATGGAGTTTGTTTATCTACAACGTAGCGATGCTCCAGCTAGGGGTTTGACGTATGAGGTGCGGATGTATGATCAACTTGAAGACCTAGACGCAGTTTTACCCTTACAGGCTTTACAAACAATCCCGCGGGATGCGGCTTTTGAAGAGGCCCGCAGGCGGGTAGACCGGGCTTTACAGTCTGGAGAAACTAGTTGGTTTGGGGAGATGCGGGTGCTATTTACTCCCTAAGGGATGCTGGGTCAGCTGCTTGTACGCGAACCCCGCGTCGGACTAGCTCGATATGTAGGTCTCCTCCATGTAACTGGAGGATGTACCGTCCCTAAAAATGAGTAGGCTGTCGTTTATGTTGCTGTCCATGGCCTAGCTTGCCCGTGAAGGCACCTTCTTGGGCGGAGAGTAGACCTCGAACAAAGACTTGACTCGGTCTTCCTTTGATTTCCTGACCCTCATAGGGGTTGTAATCCACGTCCATGTGATGTTTTTCGGCGCTGATGATTCCCCGATAGTCAGGATCCCATATCACGATATCGGCATCGGCACCCACACTGACGGTTCCTTTATGAGGAAATAAGCCAAAGATTTTTGCGGCGGAGGTACTAGCGGTATCTACAAAACGGTGAAGATCCATTCGGCCTTCGCAGACGCCCTTGGTGTAGAGCATGGTTACCCGGTCTTCCAAGGAAGGGATTCCATTAGGGATTTTGGTGAAGTCGTCTATTCCCATGTCTTTTTGACCTACGAAATCGAAAGGTGCATGATCGGTAGCAACGGTTTGAATAAGTCCCTGCTGCAGGCCATTCCAGAGGTAGTCCTGATTGGAGACATCCCGAAGGGGAGGAGACATCACAAATTTGGACCCTTCGAAGTTTGGGCGTTCGGCATCTCGCATATCGTGGGTCAGGTATTGAATAAGGGTTTCGATCCAAATAGTGACTCCTCGTTTTCTGGCGGCTAGGGCAACCTCAACTGATTCCCTGCAACTGGTATGTACAGGATAAATATGGGTTCCATGTAGTTCGGCAAAAGTGGTCAAGGTATGCATACCGGAAGCTTCCACTTGGGGGGGGCGGCTATGATAATGCCACTTAGGATCGGTTTTTCCCTCGGCTAATAATCGTTGTTGGAGTTGGGCAACCAAATCGGCATTTTCACAATGTGCAGTGACAATGACCCCCAACTCTTTGGCGAGGCGCATGGTGTGATACAAATCATGATCTTCGAGCCCAAAAACGCCTTTGTAAGCGAGGAACACTTTAAAACTAGCGATCCCGTCGGCTACAATTTCTTTTAATTCGGATTCATTCTGATCATTGAATCTGGGGACTCCCATATGAAAGGTATAATCGCAGGCGCTACGACCTTCTGCTTTTCCCTTCCAGAGTTCGTAGGCTTCCAGCGGACTTTCTCCAGCCGTCGGACAGCACATTTCGATAAATGTCGTGGTTCCACCTACTACTGCGGCTTTACTGGCCGACTCGTAGGTATCCTTCGCATTCGTACCCATGAACGGAAGGTGAATATGAACATGTGGGTCGATGAATCCAGGGAAAAGATATTTCCCCTTCGCATCTATAACCTCGGCTCCTTCTGGAATGTCGAGATGTGTTCCAATCTTGGAGATTCGCCCATCTTCGATGAGGACATCGGCATGTTGCCGGCTGTCCGCGTTAATGATTTCACCATGTTGTATCAGTAGCATAGTATTTTCCCCTACTCTTTGTGCCAAATATCGCCTTCACCGGAACTGAACCAGCGAGAGGTCGTAACTTTGTGACGGGTATAAAACATAACGCCTTCTCGTCCTTGAAGATGGAGATCGCCGAAGAAGGAATAGTCCCAGCCTGAAAAAGGGAAGTAGGCCAGGGGGGCGGGAACCCCGACATTGATACCCACCATGCCAACTTTTATACGATGTTTGAATTCGCGGGCCGCTTTACCGGACTGCGTATAAATACAGGCACCGTTTCCGAAGATGGTGCGATTGGCGGCTTCTATGGCCTGCTCAAAATCATCGAAGTGCATTACATTTAACACCGGACCAAATACCTCTTCTTTAGCGATGGTCATGCTGGATTCTACGCCACCCACAATGGAAGGGCCGAGATAAAACCCTTTGGGCTCCTCGGTAACCGAGACGTTCCGTCCATCCAGCATAAGGTCCGCGCCCTCTTGTACGCTTCCATCGAGGAGACCATGAATACGGTCCCGATGTTCCGGGCTAATCACCGCACCCATACCATAGGTGCCTTTACGGTCCTGTGGTCCCACCTTAATGGCGGAGACATGATCTCGTAGGGGACCTAAAAGCCGTTCGGCTGCTTTACCTATGGTAATGGCGGTTGAACCTGCCATACAGCGTTGGCCTGCGCAACCGAAGGCCGCATCGGTTAAACCACTTACGGTGTTGGGGATATCTGCATCCGGTAGGACAAATACATAATTCTTTGCGCCGCCGGCAGCCTGCACGCGTTTGCCGTGGCGGGTACCTTTCTCGAAGATGTACTTCGCAACCGGACTGGATCCTACAAAGGAAATCGCGCGAACCAGCGGATGCTCAAGTAGGGCATCCACACATTCTCGTCCACCGTGAACAATGTTGAGTACCCCTGGAGGAAGGCCTGCTTCGTGAAGCAGTTCAATGAGGCGGATACCGGTCAACGGTACTTTTTCACTCGGTTTAAACACGAAGGAATTTCCGCAGGCGATAGCCAAAGGATACATCCACATGGGAACCAAGGCCGGAAAGTTGTAGGGGCAAATACCCACGCAAACTCCGAGGGGTTGCTTGACCATTTCGCAGTCAATTCCCCGTGCGACATTCTCTAGGACCTCTCCCTTCATTAATTCGGGGATGCTGCAAGCGTACTCCACAACCTCTACCCCGCGTCGGACATCCCCTCGGGCCTCGATAATGGTTTTTCCATGTTCGGTTACAAGGAGTTGAGCGAGTTCTTCAAAATGATCTTCCAAAAGCATTTTGTAGCGGAAGAGGACGCGGACGCGTTCGATAGGTGGAGTTTCCGACCAATCCGCAAAGGCTTCGTGAGCATTTTGTACGACTTTATCCACAATATCGGAGCCACACATTGGGGTTTCCGCGATTTTTTGTCCGGTGGATGGGTTGTAGACGGGAGAGGTTTCGTCGGTTTGTGGGACCGACCATTCGCCCCCGATGAAATTGGGTACTGGATGTAATAGTGTATCAGTCATAAAGATTTATCTACCTAAGGTTTAGGGGTGAGCGGGAATTGCGGGGCGGGTTCCGTCGGCCAAACCGGCTTGGTATTCTTTCCAAGACATGTGTGGTTTTCCGGTATTAATATCTACCATAGTAATGCATTCGTCAACGGGACAGACGATCGCGCACAAATTGCACCCGACACATTCGACCTCATTAATTTCTGGAATGAGTTTTCCGGGGACTCGCCCTGGGCCTAATCCCTGATCTCCAGGTTCGATCAAGTTGATCGCTTGATGCGCACCGTCCTCGCAGGAAATATAGCAGAGGTTACAGCCAATGCATTTATCGTAGTCGATGCTCGCGATCCGTTTGTAGTTAAGATTAAGGGTTTCCCATTTATTAACCGTCGCTACCGCTTTTCCCGTGAGGTCGGAGACCGACTCCATTCCTTTGCTATCGAGATACTGACTCAGTCCGTCGATCATGTCCTCTACGATTCGGAAGCCGTAGTGCATAATGGCGGTGCAGACTTGAACGCTTCCTGAACCTAAGGCGATAAATTCCGCTGCATCTTTCCAGTTCCCAATGCCGCCAATGCCCGAAATCGGTAAGTTGACTTCTGGATCTGAGGCACAACATTCGACCATATTAAGGGCAATAGGTTTAACTGCGGAGCCACAATAGCCACCGTGAGCACTTTTTCCGTCCACATACGGCTCTGGAATCAAGCGGTCCAAATCAACCTGCGTAATACTGTTGATGGTGTTAATGAGAGAGATGGCATCTGCTCCAGCACGTTTCGCGGCCCGGGCAGATTGGGTGACGTCTGTAATATTAGGAGTCAGCTTTACGATCACGGGAATTTGAGCAACTTCCATCACCCAGCCCACGATTACTTCGATGACATCCGGGTTTTGACCTACGGCCGATCCCATACCACGTTCGCACATCCCGTGAGGACAACCAAAGTTGAGTTCAACGCCTTTAGCGCCAGAATCAACGGATCGCTTCATGAGATCATGCCAATTTTCACGGGTGTCTGTCATCAACGATGCGATCATCGCATGTTCTGGCCACGCTTCCGCACATTCCTTAATCTCTTTGAAATTCGTTTCGATCGAGCGATCACTGATCAGTTCAATATTATTGAACCCAGCCATCTGCATACCCCCGATGGTATGTCCGGAGTAGCGTGAGCTTACATTGACAATTGGCTCGCCAATGGTTTTCCACACTACTCCCCCCCAGCCAGCTTCAAAAGCGCGATGACATTGGTAGGCGGAATTAGCGGGTGGAGCGGAAGCCACCCAGAAAGGGTTAGGTGAGGTGATTCCGGCAAAGTTGATAGAGAGGTCAGCCATGATTAGTTCTCCTTTTGAGTTTTGTAATAAGCGGTTTCTAATTCGGAAACACGGACGGGGTTATCAAAACCTGACCCTATAGGTTTTCCTTTGATACCGAGGCGAGTAGGTTGGATGGGGCCTTCGACGGGGTCCCCTCCCAGCGATTCATGAATACCGCGGGCGGCCTTTTTCCCTTCAGCCACGGCATTAACGACTTCTTTACCTCCGTTGGCGGCATCCCCTCCGGCAAAGATTTTAGGAAGACTGGTAGCGCCAGTAGCCTTATCGATGGAGATATGTCCACTGGAGCTGAGGGAAATACCTGGTGCGATAGATTCCAAAAGCTTTCTGCGGGCGAGTTGACCGGAAGCCTTGATAAGCATGTCGCAGGGGATTGTATAGTCTGAGCCTGCTATGGGGACAGGGCGGCCATCGACGATTTCGGTGGAGATAAGTTTTAACCCATTGACTTCCGAATCTCCAAGTACCTCGATGGGGCTCGCATCAAAAATAAAGGAGCAGCCATCTTTTTTAGCCAGTTCATATTCAAAATCATAGGCGGACATTTCCGATTCTCCCCGTCGATAGACGATGGTTGCGGTTTTCGCACCCATACGTTTCGCTTGGGTCACAGCATCAATGGCGGTATTCCCACAACCGATAATCACAACGTGTTTTCCTACCCCAACTTCATACAGGGGTTTCTTATGAAATTCTTCAATAAAATCGAGGGCTTCGCAGACGCCGGTTAAGTCTTCTCCGGGAATTTCCAAGCGTCGTGCACTCCCTAAACCAACCCCAATGAATACCGCATCATGGTTTTTCTGTAAATCGTCCATGCTCAGATCTTTGCCAACTTCTATTCCGGTTTTGAATTCAACCCCCAAGTTTTTAATTAGTTCCACTTCTTCAAGACTGACCTGGGGAGTGAGTTTGTAGTAAGCGATTCCATAGGTATTGAGTCCGCCAGCTTCCGGTTGTTTTTCATAAACGACCGTGTCGTAGCCCAATCGGGCCAGTTCAGCCGCGCAGCCCATACTTGCGGGGCCACTGCCAATGAGGCCTACCGATTTTCCAAGACGGGTCGTGGGTTTTTCTAATACCGAAAGTTTATTTTCGTGAACGTAATCTGTGGCATGACGCTGGAGACGTCCAATTTGAATGGGTAACTCATCTCGATCCAACATCACACAAGCTCCCTCGCACAGATCTGAGGTCGGGCAGACTCTGGCGCAACTCCCGCCTAGAATATTGGATTCCAGAATGACTCTTCCAGCACCCCCTGTGTTTTCATTTGCGATTTTCTTAATGAAGGCGGGGACATCGATCCCCGTAGGACAAGCCGTAATACAGGGCGCATCAAAACAATAGAGACAGCGATCGGCTTCTACCTTGGCTTGGTGAGCGGAGTAGGCGGGCACCATTTCGCCCATCGTTTCGGCGAGGGTGTTAGAATCGAGTAGTGGTTTTAGGGTCATGGAGTCCTCTTGTTCTGTATTATATCATTTTGTTTAGTTTAAATAGGGTGTGCAGGGAAGGTTATGGGCGTCTGCCACAGCTTGGTAGCAGATGGATCCTCCAAAGCTATTGATGCCGGAACGGAGTTCGCTTATTTGGCTTATCGCGTCGACAAATCCAAGATTGGCGATTTTTAACGCATAGGGAATCGTAGAGTTGGTCAAGGCTTGGGTGGCGGTTCGTGCGTAGGCACCGGGCATGTTGGCTACGCAATAATGTACGGTTTCTTCTTCTACATAGGTCGGATTTTCATGGGTGGTGGCGCGTGAGGTTTCTGCACAGCCCCCTTGATCAATCGCAATATCCACAAACACCGCACCGGGTTTCATCACCTTCAGCATGTTCCGGGTGATCAGCTTGGGCGCTCGCGCTCCGGGTACCAACACCGCTCCGATCAACAAATCTACACTGGGGAGCATCTCCAGCAAATTTTGTTCATTGGAATACAGGGTTTGGGCGGCGCCATGCAGACTGATATCCAGAAAATGCATTTGATCCAGATCGACTTCTAGAATGGTTACATCTGCTCCAATACCTGCGGCTACTCGTCCGGCATTGATACCGGAGGTTCCCCCCCCCATGATTAAAACTTTGCCGGGTAGTACTCCGGGGACCCCCCCGAGGAGTACGCCTTTTCCTCCTTGGGTACGCGCTAGATAAAAGGCTCCCATCAACGCACTCATCCGTCCGGCAATTTCACTCATGGGCTCCAGTAGAGGAAGCCGCCGTCCACGCTGAACCGTTTCATATGCAATTCCGGTTGTGCCGGATGCACAGAGAGCATCGGTGAGAGGACGATCGGCTGCGAGATGTAAGTAGGTGAAAAGAATCAGGCCTTCACGTAAAAACGGATACTCTGCGGGAACGGGTTCTTTGACCTTTATTACCATTTCCACATCCCAAGCTTGCTTAGCGGTCTCCACAAGTTCGGCACCACTGGCCACAAATTGGGCGTCGGTAAATCCGGCTCCGTTCCCGGCACTAGCTTCAATCCGTACGGTATGTCCAGCATTTACCATCATACGTACCCCGGCTGGGGTGCAGGAGACGCGATTCTCCTTTATTTTTACTTCCTTGGGGATGCCAATGATCATTGTACACCTTCCGTTTCCGCAAATGCGGTATCGAGAACGGCCAGTAGGAAATCCATATCGGCTTCCGTCACACACATCGGTGGGGTAATTCGCAGGATGCTCCCAAACAGTCCGCCTTTTCCGATGAGCACCCCTAAATCTTTGCATTTCTCGAATACAGCCGCGGTACGAGCGGTGGCGGGATCTTTGCTTTCTCGATCCTTCACCAGTTCGATGGCGACCATTAATCCTTTGCCGCGAACTTCACCGATTATGTCGTATTTCTCCATCAGCTTATCAAATCCAGCCAGTAGATGTTTACCTAAAACCGCGCAATGGTCTTGGAGACCATCCTTCTCGATTATATCTAATACTTTGCTCCCAATGGTACAGGAAATCGGGTTACCACCGAAGGTATTGAAATGAATACGCTGCTTTATGGTGGCGGCGATTTCGGGAGTCGTTACTACAGCGGCTAGCGGAGCGCCATTACCAATACTCTTGGCCATGGTTACAATATCGGGAATGACGCCTTGAGTTTCAAACCCCCAGAAGGCTTCGCCGGTTCTGCCAAACCCGGATTGAACTTCGTCTGCAATACACACGCCTCCGGCCTCCCGCACAATGCGATAGGCCTCTTTGAGGTATCCGTCGGGGAATATGACTACGCCGCCCACTCCTTGAATCGATTCCGCGAAAAAGGCCGCAACATGTCCAGAGGTACTGAATTGGATAAGTTCTTTTATTTCCTGAGCATATTTCACCCCGGCATCTGGATCGTCCATTCTCCATTGACCCCGATAGGTATCCGCATTTTTTGCGTGATGAATGCCCATGGAATGTGGGAAATTAAATTTCCAAGTGCAGTGGGAGGTAAGCCCCATGGTGGAGGCTACCCCGCCATGATAGGCATTGCGAAGCGCGATGGCATCATAGTTTCCCGTGTAAAGCCGAGCCATCAACAGGGCGAGATCGTTGGCCTCGGAACCTGAGTTTACAAAATAGCAGACCTTCAGATTGCCCGGCATGGTCGCCGCCAGTTTCTCTGCGTATTCTACAATCACATTATTTAAATAGATGGTGGTGGTATGAGAAATCTTGGACATTTGTTTGTCCGCTGCTTCCACAATTTCCGGATGTGCATGGCCTACGCTTACGGTGACAATTCCGCCGAAGGCATCCAAGTAGCGTCGACCGTTCTGATCAAAGACATATTGCATGGAGCCTTCCACGATCATGATAGGGTTCTTGTAGTAAAGGAATAGCCCTGGATTTATATACTGGTTTCGAAGTGCTAAGGTCTCCTCAAACGAAGGACCGGTATAAGGTTGGGGGATATGATCGCAGGGTGGAAGGTCGGGGTTCATGCGGAGGGCTCCAGTTTAGAGGATCGAAAGAGGCTGAGGAGGAAGTAGATCCCAAAAGCCAGAATAAACCCGGTAAACCAGGCGTAGTTATATAAATTGGTAAAAATCGTAGGAATAGGGAGGGAGGTGATCTGTCCTAGGAACCCAGGAATATTTGGAAGGATCGCTACGCCCAGAGCAATCATGGCTATGGGGTTGTAGCCCTTTCGATAAAGGTAGGGGCCTGATTCAGAATACAGCCCAGCCAAATCGTACTTCGTTTTGTGAATCACAAAATAGTCGCAGACCAGAATCCCCCCGATGGGTCCCAGCAGGGCGGAGTACCCGATTAACCAGGTGAAAATATATCCGGAGGGGCTGGCGATCAATTTCCAGGGCATCATCAGGATACCGATGACTCCCGTAAGCAGTCCTCCCATTCGCAAGGTAATTTTCTGAGGCATGAAATTAGAAAAGGCGGTTGCGGGCGCCACCAGATTGGCGGCCAGATTGGTGGTTAAGGTTGCCAGCGCCAAGGAAAGCATGGCGATGGTGACGACCCACGGATGTTCAAAGCGGGAAAGGAGTTGCACGGGATCCCAGATGGTTTCGCCAAAAATTACTAGGGTGGCACTGGTGACCGCCACCCCGATAAAGGCGTAAATCGGCATGGTAATATTCAATCCCAAAAACTGGCCGAGGATTTGATCTTTTTGGCTTTTCGCCTCCCGTGTGAAATCCGGTATATTCAGAGATAAGGTGGCCCAGAATCCGACCATCGCCGTAAGCCCGGGGAAAAAGACCGCCCAAAATTCCGAAGCGGAATCGAATTGATCCGGCTGAGAGAGCATGGGGCCGAAGCCGTCGGCTTTCACGTAGGCCCAAGCCAGTAGTGCGAGGCCAAGGATAATAAGAAGGGGTGCTCCTAGGTTTTCCACGAAGCGGATGCTTTCCATACCTTTCCAAAACAGAGTAATGTTCAGGGTCCAGAAAACCATAAAACTTACAAACTGTGCTACGTTCACTTGCACGAGATCGTTGCTAATGAAACCAATCACCGCGGAGTCCACCAAACTTGGGGCTACCAGACAGGCCACCGCGTAGAGAGCGGTTCCGCCGATCCAACTTTGAATTCCGAACCAGCCACAGGATACAATTCCACGTAAAACCGATGCGATGTGGGTTCCAGAAATTCCGAAGGCTGCCCTAGCAAAAACGGGGAAGGTGATTCCGTATTTGGTTCCGGCATGACCATTTAAAATCATTGGTATCAAAACGATTAGATTTCCTAAAGCTACCGTTAGGATCGCTTGCCACCAATTCATGCCATCCGAAATCAGGCTACTTGCCAGCATGTAGGTTGGAATACAGACCGACATCCCGACCCAAAGAAAGGCAATATCTTTGGTACCCCAGCGTCGATTTTTGCTTCCCACAGGCGCAAGATCTTCATTAAAAAGTGGACTGGCCTCTACCAAGGCCATTTCTTCTGGGCTAAGATCGGATGCGAGTTCGTGGTTCATAGGATAGGGTGACTAAAACGTTTGAATTAAGGGTGAGAATAAAGTCTTTAGGATTTTCTATAGGTTACTTAGAGAGTATCCAATCCATGGATTTGGTAACTAGGTTGTCGAAGGCGACGACGGACTTGAGGATATCCTCCTCTTTAGTGTCTTCGATTTTGTTATGGCTGATGCCATGAAGGCTTTGCACAAACATCATTACGGTTGGGATACCAATTCGGCCGGGTTCCGCTGCATCATGGAGCGGACCAGAGGGTAGGCGGTGGGAGACCCCACAGGTTTCCTCAATGGCTTTATCACATAAATCGATCAGATCCCGATTAAACAGGATGGGTTCAATCTGCCAGAGGCGACTCCAGCTTACTTCCACCCCGGCCTGCTTGGCGAAGCGTTTACTTGCTTCTTTTGCCTCGGTTAACATTTGTGCAAGCGAACCCGCATCCAAGTGGCGTTGATCGAGAGTGATGGTACATTCGGCGGCTACGCTGGTCACGATACCGGGTTTGGTTACACAGGAGCCAATGGTGCAGACCCCTCCATTTCGGTCAGTGATCTTATAGATCTCAGGACTCATTAGGGCTGCGGCAAGGAAGGCATCCTTTCGGCGGTTCATCGGCGTGCTTCCAGAATGAGCGGCCTGACCTGTAAAGGTGATGGAATGACGTTCAACCCCGAAGGTGCCAAGCACAGCGCCTAAGGGAAGGTCAAGATCCAGTAGAACAGGACCCTGCTCGATATGGAGCTCAAGATAAGCGGCGGCATTCTCAAGTTCCTTTCCTGATTCTTTTACCTTATCAAATTCAATGCCGCATTCTTGGATGGCATCGACCAAGCGGATTCCATTTTTATCTGAAAGGACCCTTGCCTCCTCCATATCAAGAGTGCCTGAGCAAGCAGAGGAACCGAAAAGACTTTTACCAAAGCGGGCGCCTTCCTCGTCTGCCCAATCTACCAAGCGAACGGTGATGGGACATTCGGTGCCATATTCCTCTACGAGTCGGCGCATGGATTCCAGTCCAGTCAGGGTGTTGAGGCAACCATCCAGCCACCCGCCATTCGGAACAGAATCAATGTGGCCTCCTAGGAGCAAGGCCTGTTCGGATTTTCCTTGGAGGGTCGCCCATAGGTTTCCCGCCTCATCGGTATGGACCTCTACAGGAAGATCGGCCAACTTTTCTTTCAGCCAGGTTCGAGCTGTCGACCAAAGGGGGGTAAATGCGACGCGCTGCGCGCCATCTTCATCTCCCGTAAGTTCGCGAAGTTCTTTTAATTCTTGAAGGGTTCGGGATGGTAGTAGGTTCGAGATCATCCTAAATTATAGATCTCTCTCGTTGGGTCGCAATGAGTAAAAAGGGATATAGTTACAATTTCTTCCTTATTTTTTATTTTATTATCCATAATTATATAATTGTTAACAATTCCTATAGAAATAATACAAAATAAATTCAGTTTTTTTATACCCTCTTGGAATTTCCTTTGCCGGCGATTTACCAAATTTTATGTGAAGTTTCCGAGGCTTGTCCCAATAGCGCTTCCATTTTTAATCTTTATTTTCATAGGAATTGACATAGGTGGTCTGCATTATGAACGTACGTAAATATAACATTTGGACTATAGGCTGTCAGATGAACGAGGCGGATTCTCGTCATTTAGGCAGTCAACTTGAAGCAATGGGTTACGCAATGACCGAAGATGCGAATGACGCAGACTTGGTGGTTCTGAACACCTGCGTGGTTCGTCAGCAGGCGGAAGACCGGGCTGTTGGTCGTCTCCAGTTCGCCAAAGAACTCAAAATGCGTAACCCCGAGCTCACGATCGGCCTCATGGGTTGTATGGTGGGAATGCGCGAAGCGCCTCGGTTGAAAAAACAATTTCCGTTTGTAGATGTGTTTATGCCTCCTTCCGATTCGGCTCCCCTCATGGATTTCTTGCGAAGCGAAAGTGGTGGAAGCGAAGACCGTGATGTAAAAGTGGACGAAATACGTTCGAAAACTATCCAAAATGCCATTCAGGATGAGGAATATATTTTACCGGCACTACAGCGTGCTAATACGGTGCAAGCCAATGTGCCAATTGTATTGGGCTGTTCCCATGCCTGCACCTTTTGTGTGATTCCTTATCGTCGCGGACCCGAACGTAGCCGTCCACCGGAAGATATTCTCAAGGAAATTGGTAAATTAGTGGCTCAGGGAGTCCGAGAAATTATGTTGCTTGGGCAAATTGTGGACCGTTACGGAACAGACTTTGATGAAGACTATGGCTTGGCAGAATTACTTAAAGATGTAGCTGCGATTCCTGAAGTGCTTCGTATCCGCTATTTAACCGGCCATCCCAACTACATGACCGACAAAATTATTGAAGTGACTCGGGACGAACCTAAAGTCATGCCTCATTTCGAATTGCCTGTGCAAGCGGGAAATAACAAAGTTCTCGAAGACATGAAACGCGGATACACGCGTGAAGATTATCGAGTGCTAATTGAGCGCGTGCGCCGGATTTGTCCCGACAACACGATCAATACCGATATCATTGTGGGATTTCCGGGTGAAACCGATGAGGAATTTCAGGATACCTACGATTTAATTAAAGAGCTGCAATTGGATAAAGTCCATTTGGCTAAGTACTCCGAACGTCCAAAAACCATTGCCGCCCGTAAAATGGAAGACGATGTTACGGATCAGGAAAAAGAACGTCGTCGCCTACTCATCGATGTATTGGTGGATGATATTCTCACCGAAAAGAATAAGCTATGGATGGATAAGGAAGTGGAAGTGCTGGTCGAGTCGCGTCATAAAGGAAAATGGCGCGGTCGTACCCCTCATAATCGCTTGGTTTTCTTTGAATCGGATGAAAATATGCGCGGAGCCTTGGTGGATATCAAGATTACCTATACCAGCCCCTACAGTATGCGGGGAGATTTGGTGAAGGTCAAAGTACCCGCGATTTCGCAAACTCTGGATTTAAGTACTATTCCCATGTTTCACCGTCCGCTGAAAGATTCACTGAGCGCCATATAAGGTATCATGCAGGTTTGGTCTTCGAATCCTGAAGGGATTTCTCTGGCGGCTCAGGCCTTGCGAAAAGGTGGATTAGTGGGAATGCCCACGGAAACGGTTTACGGTTTGGCTGGTAATGCCTTGGATCCACTAGTGGTGGCTTCCATTTTCGCCGCCAAACAGCGTCCCACCTTCGACCCTCTAATTGTGCACACGGCATCGGTCGAGGAAGCCTTTGCTCTGGCCTCGGAAATTCCGGCAGAAGCTCGAAAATTAGCGGAAGTATTTTGGCCCGGACCGCTCACCTTAGTTTTGCCCAGACGCCCCGACTTACCCGATTTGTTATCGGCAGGACTTGAAACCGTTGCGCTTCGGGTTCCTTCACACCCCATAGCGAGAGCCTTGCTCAAAGAGACGGGTTTACCTTTGGCTGCCCCCAGTGCAAATCGCTTTGGGCGAATTAGCCCGACCCTAGCGGAACATGTACGTGAAGAATTCACCGATTCGGATCTCGTAAAGGGGGTTTTGGATGCTGGACCTTGCGAAATGGGTTTAGAATCGACGGTTGTCGGTTTTCCAGGAGAGGGTAGGGTGATTGTTTATCGTTTAGGGGCACTACCCCTTGAAGAGTTACAGGACCACATCGAGCACTTGGAATGGGTGCGCGTCGCCGATGCGGAAGAGGATCCTGAACTAGCTCAACGCGGTGAGCAATCCCCCGGAATGTTGGCCCGTCATTACGCTCCACGAACCCCGCTACGGTTATTGGAAGAGGGTGAAAAAGCTCCGGAATCTGATGTAAACAAAGGGTGGCTTTGTTTTACATTTCTACCTGAGGTAATCGGACCCCAAGAAGTCTTAAGCCCAGACGGGAACTTGAACGAAGCGGCGAACCGCTTATTTTCCTGTCTACGGAAATTGGATGCTCTGGGGTTAGAACAGATTATAGCTTGGAAAGTGCCGGATGTGGGCTTGGGATGCGCAATCAATGACCGGTTGACTAGAGCTTCTAAGTAGAAAAGACTGCCCGCTAGGACAAAATTTCCGCGTTCCGGTTTCGAAAAGCTGGAGCGCGGACATTTTGTCCTAGCGGGTAGTCTATATACCTTAACCCCGCCATACCCTTGGCCAAGAGTATGTCCTAGCGGGTAGTCTCTTGTTAACTACGCCTCTACTTGCTCTTTCCCGCAATCACCTTCTTTCTGATTTGGGCATTCTGTATTCGAGCAAATGGGGCAATCAATCTGCTGACCTTTGTATTTCAACGAAGAGCTGCCACAATGCTCAATGGGTTTTCGACCATTCATAACCCCGACAGCCATAGCGCCGACACAAATAAGTAAAACACCGAGAATGATTAAAAAAGTCATATTTATTGTATACAAGCTGATGTCTAAAAGTCAATCTCGCCAAAAGCTGCAGCATCGAAGTATCTCATAAGACGAGACACAAAATAGCCGGCGGGAAGTCCCACCGGCTGTTTCATAATTTCAATCTATTAACCTTATGAGGTAGCAGGGGCTGCAACCGGCTGATAGGTGGCGTCCCCATAACCGAGAAGGCACCAGAAAATAGGACTCAAAAAGATGAGGCCAATGCCGAATCCTGTTCCTTTACCAAAGCTCTTAGCTACTTCGATCATCACGATGAAGGAGATGACGATGTTGACCACGGGAACGAACATCAAAAGAAACCACCAAAGAGGTTTTTGTGCAATTTCCAGCAGGACGATCACATTATAAATCGGAATGATACAGGCCCAACCGGGTTTACCCGCTTTGACAAAGGTTTTTCCGACCCCAACGAGGACGGCTATTAGGACAGCAAAATAAAGGATTGTGCCGATAAGGCCTAATCCCCCAGCGGCTGCAGATTCTTGTGCTACGTACATTGTGTTCATGTCTCTTCTCCTATGAAGTGGGATTAAGAACCTATAGAATTGTACTTTTCATCAAATGTAAATAGAAATCCTTAAAAGGGATCTCCTATTCACCCCATACTCATCAGCTTTCAACGGTCGACATCAGAATCGTATCTACAATACGGTCGTTTATCTTAACTTCGGTAACCGCTACTACAATATTCCCAATCTCAAGCATTCCGCGATCTCGTAACTTGGTAACTGCACGGCTAACGTTGTCTTCAGGATCATCGCTGGTTTCAAGAAACGAAGATTGAATACCCCAATACAAGGGAAGTTGGTTTAAGAGATTTTGTTCGCTTGAGAATGCGTAGATCGGGCAGGAAACCAAACGTAATCGAGCGGCATTGGTTGCAATAAGCCCACTGCTGGTGAATACGAGTAGTGCGTCGGCTTCGCATTCTTCAGCCAAAACGGCTGCGGATTTTACTAATTTAGCAAACTTACTTTCCATCTTGATGTCATCGTAGAATCCGGCACCACCGCTGCGTTCAATTCGCCGCGCAATTCGGTCCATCATTTCTACACATTTCACCGGATACTGTCCAATACTGGTTTCGCCACTGAGCATGATCGCATCGGCCTGCTCATACACCGCATTTGCGATATCGGTTATTTCTGCGCGGGTAGGAGAGGGGCTAGAAATCATGGACTCTAACATATGAGTCGCTACGATCACCGGTTTACCTTGTTGGGCGCATTTTTTAATCATGCGACGCTGAATAATGGGGAGCTCTTCATAGGGACATTCAATCCCTAGGTCCCCACGGGCAACCATGATGCCGTCTGCGGCATCGATGATATCGTCCAAGTTACGGATGCCTTCTTGGTCTTCTAATTTGGCAATGACTTTTTGGGGGGCATTATGATAATCCAAAATCGCTTTAAGTTGCCGTACATCCTCAGGTTCGCGAACAAAGGACATGGCGAACCAGTCGATTCCGAGTTCGATCCCTAATTTGATATCCTCTTTATCCTGTTGGGTAAGGGAGGGGAGGTTTACGCGAACTCCGGGAAGATTCACATGTCTGCGGCTTTTTAGCGTGCCGGGAGTTAAAATTTTGCAAACCAGTTGATTGTGTTTCTTTTTCTCTACTTTCAGTTCGATACTTCCGTTATCGATCATCACCACATCCCCGAGGCGAATATCGTCTACTAACTCATCGTAATTGACGTCCACACTGAATTCTTCCGCGGATTTCTCCCCCCGTACGGTTAAGCCGATGGTTTGACCGGCCTCCAATTTTAAGTCCTTAGGGATGTCTCCGGTACGAATCTCTGGTCCGCGGGAGTCCATCATAATCCCTACTCGGGTGACGGAATTATGACTAATTTCTCGAATGGTTTTCACGCTGGCTCTCACTTGATCGTGAACCGCGTGGGACATATTAAGGCGGAAAATATTTACTCCGGCATTGATCATTTTTTCGATCATTTCGGGTGACTCGGTTGCAGGTCCGAGGGTGGCAATAATTTTGGTACGGCGGCTGGTTTTAGTGCTCATGGTTTCAGTTTTTTTAATTTAGGTTTTCGCTTGTAACTACAAAGGAAGACAACAGATTCCTGCACATGAAAATCACTCAAGCACATCCGGAATTTGACGCCCTACAGTGGGATACTTGGACACCAAATGACCAAGCTACTCTCTGTTTTGTTTTGCAGGATCAACAGGTTTTGTTGATTGAAAAGCAACGTGGACTAGGGAAAGGAAAAGTCAATGGTCCAGGTGGAAAGTTTGATCCAGGCGAAACGGCGGAGGAATGCGCGATTCGGGAGACCCAAGAGGAGCTGAATGTGACCCCTCACGACTTGGAGAATCGGGGGATGCTCCGCTTCCAATTTACCGATGGCTACGCCCTGGAAGCGCATATTTTTATCGCTCGCAGGCATGACGGAGTGGCGATTGAAACCGAAGAGGCTATCCCTTTATGGACAGATCTGAATGTAATCCCTTACCGCCGAATGTGGGCGGATGATGTTTTATGGTTACCCCATATACTTGATGGAAAGTCTGTGAAAGGCGAGTTTCTCTTTGATGGCGAAAAAATGCTCGGGGTAGATTTAGAAATCTCGCAGCTAGAGGGATGACTTCTGGCTAGGTCCATTTGCTCGAAGCCATCTGTAAGGACTATTTAGGGCTGGATAGCTGATACAGTGGAATTCTTGATTCAGAAATCGCAGCGGCTCTCGGAATGACCCCGAATGCATTTATTCGCTGGTTCAAACCGTACCACAGGTATTCACCAGCTCAAAGCTGGCTAAATCAAGCAAAGGTACATGAGGCATGGCATTGGCGTCATCATAATGATGCTTCCATTAAACATAGTGCGGAAGCGGTCGGATTTTGTGATAGCTACCCCTTTAATGGGTTTTTAAACCCTTTCAGGGGCCTGGTTCCGCCACCTGTAGAGGAAATAGAGAACTTCCCGATGCAAAATTACGTGTCCGAGGTGGACCCTGTAACTTCCTTGTTTTCCCCTTTACGTTGTTTTGCAAGGTTAGCTTGCATGGTTTCGTATCGGTCTATGCATCCACATTACAATTGTTAGCCATGAGTCCTTAAGAAGATTCCTCTCCTATGGAGAAGAGCCTGCACTTATTTTTTTGTAAAATTAGCGTTTCTTCTGCTTTCTATTCTACGTCTACCTTTTAAGGGCTGAAATCTTATCTGATCCCCATTTTATTGGCTCTTCGCATATTTTCGTGGGAATATTGCTTAACTAGCTTTCGTTCCGAGATGTTCTTTGAAGGGATTATAGCCTGTCCGAGGAGCGCCCCAGTGGCTAAGGTCTCTACTAGATTCTTATAATCGGACGATTGGATTCCGGCTATCGAAGTCTTTTAAGGATTAAAATGCTCATTTATTAGTTTTCCCGTGGCTATTTCAGGAGCGTTGCCGTGAAACCCAAGCTCATGGTCAACGAGTTATTTCCCTTTTCATCCCCTGGCCGCTAGGGTGTCTTACGGCCACTCTGTTATCCGATCGAAAGATATTCCTAGTGCTTCACGGCTCCTTCATTAAATTTCATGAAGGGCCATTTCATTGGGGAAACGCCTCCTTTTTAAGGCCGGACGTTAGCTTGAATACTTTAGATTTGGGTGCAAAAGCACAGTGACCTCTGTTCATAACCGAACAAATAGTTAGTCAAAAAAGCGCAAAAGCGTAAAAGCGTAAAAGAGCTGTTCAAAATGTACAATCTAGTTGACAACGAAAGTTTTACGGACTTATTTTGTTCGTAGATGAACATTTTTATGAAACTTCAGCCCTAGTTCAATGTCGGTCCTCGATTTGCCCTCAGGGCTTAAACGATAGCGCCACGTGCGTTAATCCTTCAAATGGTCCAGCCCCATTGACTATATGCCACGTGGCTAAAGTAAAAATCGCTTTTATCTAAATTTATCTGTCTGTCCTCTCAAGGAGTATCTAATCTATGAAAACACTACAAATTACTAAAATTCTGCAAAATACGGTGCTCGGCCTTATCGGTCTAGTCCTTCCCTGTTCTATTTTGAATGCTGAGGTTGATCTTGGATCTGCGGCCAGCTTCGGAGTTCTTGGAGCCTCAACGGTGACCAACACCGGAAATACCGTTATTACTGGAGACCTTGGAGTGAGCCCGGGAACCGCCATCACCGGCTTTGGACCGGGAACAAGGAGCGGAGTCACCTATACTGGCACTGACAGCTTGGCCGTCAGCGCCCATCATGACGCGTCAACAGCATACGATTATCTTAAAGCGTTGACCCCGACCGAGAGTTTCACTGGGTATAACAATCTCGGCGGCCAGACGCTGACCCCCGGTATCCGTAATTACGCTTCTAGCGCTGGAATCGACGCGAACGAGGTGCTTACCTTAGATGGGCCAGGGCTATATGTTTTCCAGACCGGAAGCACCTGGGTCACCGTGACTGGTTCACGTATGGTACTGATCAATGGCGCTAGAGCCGAAGATATTTTCTTTCAAGTAGGTTCTTCCGTGACGCTTGGCACCGGCACACCAAACTATGGAACGTTCATTGCGCGTGCTTCTATTACAGCTACCACTGGAGCTAGCATTGGGGGCCGTTTGCTCGCACTTGATGCCGCAGTCACCCTCGATACCAATAATATTGGCGTCCCAGCGGCAGCGCCTGTTGCGACGCCAACGCCAGCACCACCGACCCCGAGTCCTGTACCTGCTGCGACGTCAACGCCAGTACCAGCAGCAGCGACGCCAACGCCAGTACCAACCGCTACGCCAACGCCAGTACCAACGGCTATGCCAACGCCAGTCAGGCCCATTAGAATGAACCTGCCTATTCTTTGATAGGAAATCATTATCACCTGCTTCTGGAAACACCTGAACCGAATCTGGTGGCTGGAATGAAATGGCTTTAAGGAATCTACACCCAACGATTTAATGCTATTTTTTCTAGGAAAGGCCACCTTTTTCAGGGTCGATATAAAGCGCATCCGGTACAAACAGAAGAGGGGCTAGACTACGTTCGTCAGGTATCGACCATATTCATCTAAATCCTTTTCGCGCTAAGATGGCTGGGGAAGGCTATGTACACTCCTTATCAGACTATCGATGGTCCAGTTTTCCTGCCTATGCCCATTCACATGTTGGGACACCTACGTGGCTTTATCGTAAGAAGGTACTGAAGACATAGGGTTTACCTGGTGATTCTCCTTCTAATTCAAGAACGTATCAACAAAAACTCCAAAAACAGATGAAGCGAGGCTGGTATCTAGGAGGAGAGGCCTTTTACGAAAAATTGCTGGATAAATTGAGCAACTAAGAGGGGTTTTTAAAATCGGAAGGTCCATTTTACCTTTACCGGATTCAATAACTACCCGGCTCTACACGATTTGGCCGACCCTAGTGATGGCGTGTAAGGTTCCCCCGCCCAAATTACCGAACCATCGGCACCCGTACCGGTCTATGCATCCGCATTACAAGTGATAGCCATGAGTCCTTGTGAAGATTCCTCTCCTATAGAAAAGAATCTGCACTTATTTATACACTTTGTAAAATTAGCGTTTCTTCTGGTCTCTATTCTACGTCTACCTGTAAGGGCTTAATCCTTATCTGATCCCAAGCTGATACACCAAATAACCCTTATGGATGTGAAAGTAGATTACCCAAATCTGGAAACCCCCACGTGGTTCCATAAAATGGAGTCTAGAAGTATCCCGTCCATTACCCGTATCCCCTTTGAGTTATGTGAAGAGATCATCCTTTTGGATACAGGTATCTGGAATGGTAGCTCCTACACGGCAGGTTTAATCCCCAAAGGTGGCTTACCCAAGCCGAGTTCATTTCCATCTGCTCCTAAGGGAGACCCTACTACAGGTCTCCGTGGGTTAAAATTCGACCTTCATTTTGGTGACCGTACTACTCGCTATTATTATTTTACCGTAAATGGGAACTATGTCCCCGAAGACATGGTGGTAAAAACCAAATCTGAAAACCGCGTCCAAGCGTATTCCGTGACAGGACCTTCTCGAAGGTGTTTGTTGGCTGATCCTTCAGTAAAACCCTGATCCCTCGTTTACAGGCTCTTCGCATATTTTCGTGGGAACATGGCTTAACTAGCGCTCGTTCCAAGATATCTTTTAACGGGACTACAGCCTGTCCGAGGAATGTCCCAGTGGCCAAGTGATCTACTAGATTCCTATAATCGGACCACTACATTCCGGCTATCGAGGCCTTTTCCGCATTAAAAGGCTCATGTATTATTTTTCCCGGGGCTATTTCAGGAGCGTTGCCGTGAACCTCACGCTCATGATTAACGGGTTATTTTCCTGTTCATCCTCTAGCCGCTGGCGTGTCCCCCGGACAGGTTGTTATGTGGTCAAAAAAATTTCTTAGCACCTCCGGGCTGCGCCATTAAGTTTCATGAAGGGCTATTTTATTGAGGAAAAACCTCCTTTTTAAGCAAGGAGCTTAGGTTGGATGCTTTAGATTTGGGGTCAAAAGCAGAGCGGGCGCTGTGCATAACCGAACGAACATTTGGTCACAAAGGAACAGAATCGTAAAAAGAGCTGTTCAAAATTGTACAATCTAGTTGACAACGTCAGTCTTATGGCGTTAATGTGTACGTAGATGAACAATTTTATAAATATTCAACCCTCTTCTAACGTCAGTTTTCGATTTGCCCTCAGGGCATTAAACGATAGCGCCACCTGCGTTAATCCTTCGAATGGTCCGGCTCCATTGACCATATGCCACGTGGCCAAAGTAAAAATCGCTTTTATCTAATTTACCCGTCTGTCCTATTAAGGAGTAACTAAACTATGAAAACACTACAAATTACAAAAATACTGCAAAATGCGGGACTCGGTCTTATCGGCTTGGTCTTTTCCTGTTCTATTTTGAACGCTCAGGTTGATCTTGGTTCTGCGGCCAGCTTCGGAGTTCTTGGAGCTTCCACAGTGACCAACACCGGAAATACCGTTATTACTGGAGATCTTGGAGTGCATCCGGGAACGGCCATCACCGGTTTTGGACCGGGAATAAGGACCGGCGGCACTTACACTAGTACTCATAGCTTGGCCCTCAGCGCCCATCAAGATGCGTCAACAGCATATGATTATCTTAAAGCGCTGACCCCGACCGAGAGTTTCACTGGGTATAATAACCTTGGCGGCCAGACGCTGACCCCCGGTATTCGTAATTACGCTTCCAGCGCAGGCATCGATGCAAATCAGGTGCTTACCTTAGATGGGCCTGGGCTATATGTTTTCCAGACCGGAAGCACTTGGGTCACCGTGACTGGGTCAAGTATGGTTTTGATTAATGGTGCTAGTGCAGACAATATTTTCTTTCAGGTAGGTTCTTCTGTAACCCTTGGAACCGGTACACCCAACTTTGGAACGTTTATTGCCCGCGCTTCCATTACGGCGACTACTGGAGCTAGTATTGGGGGCCGTTTGCTCGCACTCGATGCCGCAGTCACCCTCGATAGCAACAACATTACCGTCCCAGTGCCAGCGCCTGTTGCGACGCCAACGCCGGTACCAACGCCAGTACCAACAGCTACGCCAACCCCAGTACCAACCGCTACGCCAACGCCAGTACCTACGGCTACACCAACGCCAGTACCTACCGCTACGCCAACCCCAGTACCAACGGCTACGCCAACCCCAGTACCTACGGCTACGCCAACACCAGTACCAACCGCTACACCAACGCCAGTGCCTACTGCGACGCCAGTACCACCGACACCAACGCCAACGCCTATCCCTCTAGGCAGCCTAGGTGACCGAGTTTGGCAGGATCTGGATGCCAACGGTATTCAGGACAGCGGTGAACCCGGCGAAGCTAACGTTACAGTTAACTTACTTGATGAAGATGGTGATGTGTTAGAAACCACCACGACGGATTCGAACGGATTGTATCTATTCGATGATCTTGTGGATGGTATTTACGAAATACATTTCGTCTTACCCACTAACTTGGTCTTCACTACCTCAAACCAAGGTGCTGACACCCAAGATAGCGATGCCGATCCGATTACAGGTCTTACCGGTGAAATCACCCTAGTTCTGGGTGGCAACGATCTCACGTGGGATGCAGGTCTGATTGTTAGCAACGCTTCCGTCACAATTACTAAAGAGGGTACTTATATACCTGGATCCATTGATCCTTGGGATGATTGCAATGTATTCGGTCCTGCCGAAAACTTTAATGCCTTGATCTTCGGTGATTTCGTTGCCCGTGGTGGTGACACAGATGGACGCTTAGGTGTTGGCGGAAATGCCGATATCCCAAGTGGATATAGTGTTGGCATCGTAATTAAAGGACATCCTATCCCCACAAACTTCGGTAGTGCGGTCGATATGCTGATTGTTGCCGGTGACTTCATTGATGGCGTCTGGGGCGTGAACGGAAACATCGTAGTCGGTGGAACCCGTACCGGTCCATACCGCTGGATGCCAAATGGCAATCTGCTACGTCAGCTCAATCCTGTAACCTTGGATGCAGACGGGAATGTTCCCGCTGATGGATCCGGTGATAGCTTTGCTCAGTGGTCTACAATCCTGCATCAACGCAGCGATACGATTGGAGCCATGGCCGATCAGGGTGTGGTTACTATAGACAGCTCAGAACCCTACGAATTGTTACTCGTAGGAAGTGATGCGGATCTGAACATCTTTAACGTCGATGTGGCCGATTGGGCTCGCCCCAGTCAGCAAATCGTCGTGGATGCTCCTGCAGGTTCTACGGTTGTAATCAATGCACATGGTCCCAACGTGAGCATTGTGAATGGCAGTATGAAACTAATAGGGGTCAGCAATGAAGACGTACTCATTCATTATGTGGATGCGACCCAGATCACGGCGACGAGCTTCCTTCATGAAGGTTCTGTTCTCGCTATGCATGCCAATGCGGACTTCTCTGGAGGTTCAATTGACGGACGTGCGGTTATTGGCGGAAACGTCACCACCACGAACGGATTCGAATTCCATAACTTCTTCTTCCAAGGAGAAGTATGTTTGACGGGCGGTTCTCCCTCAAGTCCACCAAGTATTGAATATACCTTTACTGTGGAAAATACGGGAGCGGTTCAGTTAACGGATATTACAGTAACGGATCCACTATTACCTGTTACCGGTAGCTTATCCTTTCTGGATCCCGGAAGCGTGGATTCCACGACCTTCACCGGGGTGTACTACCCAACTCAGGCCGAAATTGACTCCGGTACCTTTACCAATACTGCGGACGTCATTGCATACACTCCACAGGGTGGTGTCGTAACAGATGAGGATACTCATGTGTTAAGCTTCCCTGCTCCGGTTGCTCCGGTAGTGCTTGTGGTTGCGCCTTCCTCACAATCTTGGATGAAACCAGATTTTGAAGTCACGGATGTGGAACTCGTACCTGAGCCTACACAACCAGGCCAGAACTTCACGGCTAGGGTTACGGTCATCAACAGCGGTAGTTATGAGGGAACTCCTGGAGTTATAAACCTCTGGGCGGACGCTTCTGGTGCTCTCAGCGAAGGCCGAGTAACTGCAGACGTCTTACAGGTCGGTGATAGTATCACTTATGTGTTCAACGGATTAACAGCTCCTGCATCTACCGGTACCTTTAATACTCGGGCGTTCGTGGATGCGGATGATGATACTGCAGAAGCCTCCGAAGGTAATAATACCAATACGGCTTACTACACCATCTACACGGCAGGACAGGCACCCGCCTGGGCTAAACCTGACTTTGTAGTCCAGTCTGTCACGTTATTACCGAGTCCTGCGGTTGCCGGTACCAGCTTTGATGCTGATATATGGGTACGCAATGACGGTGCAATTCCTGGTGATGCTGGAACCTTAGCTATCTGGGGTGCGAACACCAGTTATACAGCCCAGCCAGCCGGAGCTCCGGATATAGCGGTTCAAGTAGGTCAGCTAAACGTCGGAGAAAGTAAAAAAATCCGCGTCGTAGGCCTGCAGGCACCGAATAGTACAGGAACCTTCCATACCCTCGCGGTCGTGGATGCTGCCGAGGCTACAGATGAAATTAGCACCGTAAACAACCATGGTGGAGCTACCTACACCTTGCAGTTACTTCAAATCACCGTTACCAATACCTCTGAAGGTAACGTGCTGACGTGGAATAGCAGTATGGGATTCCTCTACTTCATCGAGAGTACGGACGACCTTTTGGTTCCGTTCTCAACTATTGGTGATAATATCCCAGCTACTCTCCCAACAAATTCCTACTTGGATGCTACCGGATCAACTACGAGTATGTACAGGGTATGGGGTTATAGACCTTAAGTTCCCTAAGGTACTTTCGATAAGAAATGGAGAGGTTACTTCGAGTAACCTCTCCATTTTTTTTTGTATCGTATCGAAACCATGAAAGAGAGGATTCTGGGTGATTCCCCATGAGGAAACCCTACCTAAAACAAAAAAGCCCTAAAGCTTATGTGCCGAAGGCCGTTCGTGTGCTTCGGGAATTTTCCGCGCCGGGCTGTTTGGATATCGTTTAGTCAAATAGGCAGATGCGCGGCGAATCAATAGAACCATCGGCAGGAAAGCGGTGCCAAACCCTGTCAGCGATTGCACCCATCCCGGGGGAATTATGTTAAAACGACTCAAGCCTTGGATGCAGATGTTGTGCAGATAAGCCGCAGGAATCATCAGTGCGAGACCTGCAATCAAGCAGCCAAAAAATATGAGGGAGCGATTGTGCGATTCTTGTTCTTGTTTCTTTTCCATGCGTACTTTTCGTGAAGCACCCCCTGACCTTACTTTTTCTTTAAGGGAGAATGGGGGCTCTCACGCCTATGGGCGTGATTGCGCAACCCTTGAAACGGTCGGGCTGGAAAGCCCAACCTCCGTTTTACCTAAAATCGCATATAGTATTTTTCGGAATCGAAACCGCTATCAAAATCAAATTTTTTGTCCGCATCCTATCTTTTCAAAATTGAGTGGTTTCCATTCAGCGATTTCGATTTCGATTTCGATTTCGATTTCGATTTTAGCTTAGCTTGGAATATTCCAAATGCCCGGAGACACTTAAGAAACCTTGGTAACCCGCCTCAAGGAAACTTACCTTTTTTTCGCCACGAACTTATGTGTTCCGGGGGGGAGTATCCCTGGATTCTCCAGCAGCCATTCCTCTCCTAAATCAAGGGTGGCTGTCGTGTTTTCTGGAACCTGAAGGCATAGGGCTAACTCTTGACCGCTTTTTTCCCAAGCAATAGCCACCAGGCCCCATTTCGTCTCTAACGATGCGGAGGCACGGGTAAGAGTACCACCAGGGCGAGGGTTGAAGAGAATAGATTTATAGCCGGGCTCTGCGGGTCGCAATCCCGCTACAGTTTCAATCATCCATGCGCAAACCGCCCCGTAGGCGTAATGATTGAACGAGTTCATGCTAGGATCCTGAAAGCCACCCTCTGGGGTCCATCCGTCCCAACGTTCCCAGATGGTGGTGGCTCCGTTTTTGACAGGAAAAAGCCAAGAGGGATAGGCTTCACATTCGAGAAGCTGATAGGCCAGTTCGATTTCCCCCGCTTTTTCGAGGGCAGGAAGCAAATGAACCGCCCCCAGAAATCCGGTGGTGAGCTGGTTGCCGTTATCGCGCACCAATTTAGCCAAATAGGTCCCTGTAGCCTTTTCTTGCTCCGGTTCCAAGAGATCAAAATGTAAGGCTAGCACGCTAGCGGTTTGGGTATCCACGGTCGGAACTCCTTCCGAAGTAAGGAACGTTTTCTGAAAAGCTTTCCGAATCTCGGTAGCGAGATCCGACCAGGGTTTGGCTGCTTCGGAATCCCCTAGGATTTCATGGAAGTCGGCCATGAGTTTGGCATTGTTATAATAAAAGGCAGTGCCAATAAGGTCTTTGGGCGTGCGGCCTTGTACATTATCTTGCCCCCCGTCTTTGGCGAGCCAATCCCCGAACCCTCCCCACGGGTCTACATCTTGGTGTCCACGGACATGATCTTTGACTTTGTTGTCTGCCAAATAGTTCATGTAACGGGTGCAGGAATCCACTTGTTCGCGGATGACCTCTTTGTCTCCGTAACTTCGGAAAATTTCCATGGGACAGATAAAGGCGGCATCCGCCCAGCCGGAATTCCCATCGGACGATAATTTGTAAGCTTCCACATCTGGAGCGACCGGAGGAATACTACCGTCATCGTTTTGGGCGTCCCGCAAATCTTGGAGCCATTTCCTGAAGAAACTTTGTACATCCATGATGAGAGACGCGGTTCTAACAAAAACCTGAGCGTCCCCCGTCCAACCTAAACGTTCATCTCGTTGAGGGCAGTCGGTGGGAACATCCAGAAAGTTGCCTTTTTGTCCCCAAAGGGTATTTTTATATAATTGATTCAAGAGGGGATGTGAGCAATCGAACTGTCCGGTACGGTCCATTTCGGAATGGAGGACGACCCCTTCGATGTCGCTAATATCTCCTGCAGGATGGGGATGTTCCCAGGAGGCCTCGACATACCGGAAACCGTGAAAGGTGAAAAGGGGCTCCCACTCGATTTCCTGATCGTCGGCAAAGGTGTAGGCGTCTTCAGCGGTGGCGCTCCGCAGATTTTCCCGATAGAGTTGTTTTTCCGGAGTTAGGATTTCCCCAAACCGTAACCGCAACGTGGAGTCGCGTGACGCTTTGGCGCGAATCTTTACGCGTCCACTGATATTTTGCCCCAGATCATATAGTTGAGGCCCCGACTCCGATTGACCTTCAATTTTGCTGGCTGTTAACCGTTCTTGCCGTTTAACAACTGGGCCGTACCAGGGAACAATAGTTTGGTTATCCATCACGATGGTTTGTACAGAGAGCCAGGAGTGATCGTCAAAATTTGGCCGGTTCCATCCTTCTGGATAAAAACGCATGTCAACTTTTTCGCCCATGAGGTTATCAGAGGCCATGATGGCACCTTGGGCGCATTTCCAAGCGTCATCACTTACGATAGTCTGTTGTTTTCCTGTTCCATCGGTGATTTCCAGTATTAGCTTTAACCTCGGTTGTTCTCCGTAGTACATTCGGTCACTATTTGCGTTGTGACCGCAATACCACCCATCCCCTAGGAGAACTGAAATGACATTTTCTCCGGAGCTCAGCAGATGGCTAACGTCAATGCTACGGCAGCGGACGCGATCTCTATAGTCTGTCCAACCGGGAAAAAATACGTCATCGGAGACCGGAGTCGCGTTCAGCTCCACTTCGGCCAATCCGAGAGCCGTGACATGTAAAACAGCGTTGACTGCTTTCTGTTCGAGGGTGAACGTCCGGCGAAGATAAGGGACGGGAGCGGATGTGCGGGAACCCCCGTGCCAAGGGGCTTGAATCCACTTTGCGACGGAAAAATCAGGGGAGGGGAGGTCTGTCATTGTTTTCTCTTTGGGGTTGGGGATGGTTTTTGGAGGCCCAGCTCGCCTGTCTCGCAAGGCCCATCATAATTTTCACGTCATTCTCGGTTAAGCTACCCCGAGTCAACACTCGTCGTAAGCCCAGCATCATATGCTCACGCTTTGCATCTTCGCAAAAGTGAATATCCTTCATGGCCTTATCCCAGCACTCAAACATCCGTTCCAAAAAGCGGTGGTCAGCCGGAGGCGTTTTTTCTTCACCCAGAGAAAAATCACCAATGGCTTGATAGATTTCGTGGGTGACCACCATGACCGCCTGGGAAAGATTGAGGCTGGAGTACGCGTGGTGACTTGGGATACGGAGCAGATGGGTGGCAAACTTTAATTCATCGGTGCGCATGCCTTTGTCCTCGGAGCCGAATACGAAGGCTATGGGTTTCTGCGCGGCAATTTCTAATAGGTCAGGAGCCGCCTGCCGTGGGGTGCTGGCGTGGTCTCGGTAAAACCCATCCACGCCACTGGTCATGGCCACTGCGCCACAATCCGCTACGGCTTCCTCTAGGGAATCGAATTCTTGCCGGTTTTTATAAATGGGTAGGGCTTTGAGAGCCATCTTACGTAATTCAACCGGGTCCATCTCGGGACTCGGGTTTACCAGTACCAATTGGTCCAATCCACAATTTTTCATGGCCCGGCAGATGGCCCCCATATTTCCTCCGAAAAGTGGGCGCACACAGACGATACGGATGTGTTTTGTTAAATCTTGCATGGCGGGTCTATATCACGAGGCATCGCAGGATGCCAGTCTGGCCTCTTTGGGATGTCACACCGAATTTTTAATAAAGCGCTAATAATAATCCAACATTCAAAAGGTATCTTGTTCTCGGTTTTAAGGACAACAGGTCCTGAACTTTTTTTGTACATAACATAACCCGGCGGATGTTCCGCCAGATGGAGAGACACAACAAATGAATACTCGATTAGTAAAATTACTTACCGGCGCGTTAGTGGCTGGCGTACTGGTTAGCGGACAAATTTTCGCTGACTACAATGATTTGATTGAAAAACTTGAATCTAAAGGCACCCTCACAGCTGAGGAAGCCAGTGAACTGAAAGTTTCTCAGAATATTATCCCGGATAATAAATTTTTGGACAAAATGGAAATTCGTGGACGCGTACAAGTTCAGGCAGCCATTGTGGATGCCAAAAACGATTCCGGTTCCAGTGATTACAGTACCATGGAACTACGCCGTGCCCGTTTAGGTGCCCGTGCATCTTTCCCAGGAAACGTCCGTGGACACATCGAAGGAAATATCCTTCCGGGTGAAGCTAGCTTACGTTCCGCGTATATCCAATGGCGTGAACACAAGCCTGCTTACTTTAAAGTAGGTTACGACAAGCCCTTAACTTCCTTGGAAGAAGGCACCTCATCTACTGCAATTTTCACGGTTGAGCGATCTAACCTTACCAATACCCTTGCTGCTCCTGGTGAAAGCGTGGGTGCATTACTCTCCGGTAAAGTGGCACCGTTCTACTACGGAGTTGGGGTATTCAATGATGAAGACGCTGTTCGTAATTCTGCGGGTGAAAAATCCGAGTATATGTTCAACGCCCGTGGCGGTGTGAAATTGGAAGTTAGCGAAGATGGAACACTTTACGCTCAAGTTACTTACTTGCAGTCAGACGACCCCAACGGAAACGTGGGTGGTGACTATGAAGACGTGATGATCGGATCGGTTCACTATTATTCAGGTCCTTTTGACTTTCGTGCGGAATTCATGACCGGAAGTGCGGAAGATGGCGACACCGATGGTTTCTACATCCAACCTGCAATGATGATTAGCGAAAAGTTTCAGATCGTAGGTCGTTACGAAACGATTAGTTCTGATGACGCGGCCGGCATTCGTGCCACCAGCCGTTACGGCCGTCGTGTAGATATCGCAGACGATGCGGACCGTGGAGATGACTTCTCTGCCATCTATGTTGGTCTCAACTACTATATCAATGGAAACGGTAACAAAGTCATGTTGGGCGTTGAGTTCAACGAATTGGATAATACCGAAGCTGGCAAATACGAGTCCACTACGGTCTTCACGGCCTGGCGTACCTTGTTCTAAGGTAAAGCTTCAAAAGTGAAGTTCCTAAACCCCGGTCCTCATCGACCGGGGTTTTTTTGTACGTCAGGCATGACATGAGACTGGGATGAAAGTTCCCAAGGAGCCGTGATGGAACGGAATCTGAAAGTGAAAGGCAATGGCGTCATCGCGAGGTGGGGTCAGAAGGAAGCCGGACGCGAAGAGTGGACGGAACGGACAGGAAGCGGATATAAGGCAGGGGGTTGGTTAAGGCGGCAATGGACGCTCACGGCCAATATTTCATCAGGAAGCCCGACTGTAAATCCGATCCGCACCGCTCGAAAGCCTCATGTCTTATCCTGAGAGATCCCCGAATCTGCCCACG